>OKSF01000182.1_pt1 | contig 58835 bp, 36 predicted proteins | sample 1606061 | NCBI WGS metagenome assembly OKSF01 (sample SAMEA3541567, study PRJEB24748) | human gut metagenome | biome: human gut; feature: human-associated habitat; material: faeces | place: China | collected 2012
ATGCCTACGGATGCGTATGTGAATGGATTTGGGAAACTGTTGCCGGCATCGCAGCTGATCTTGCCACCCCCGGCTTCAAACATATCATTATGAAGCCCATTCCAGACAAGCGATTGGGACACGTAACTGCCGAATACCGTTCCGCCGCCGGACTCATCAAGAGTGCCTGGAAATACGAAGGAGATACCTGGATTTGGGAATTCACCATTCCTAAGGGTGTTACCGCTACCGTAACCCTTCCCGGAGAGATGAAGTCAAAGGAGTATGGAAGTGGAACTTACAAGGTGACTAAATAAAGTATGTAATTGCGATAGTTTCTCATGTAGAAATTGATATTAAGGAGATGTGTAGAAACTCTCTTTTTAACGTGATTACCCTCATTACAGCTATCTGTGATGAGGGTAATTATTCATTTTTACAATATACGGTTTATATCTTCTCTTTCTCTTCTTTTTCTATCATCTCATCGTAATACGCCATGCGTGCGGCACATTCCCGAATAGTTACTTCGCGGAGCACCTCTGTTCGTGCCAGCATATACTCGTATTGCTCTTTGCTAACGGTGAACAGTCGATTATATCGGGCTTCGATATATGCTCTGCATAATTTATCAAATGCTTTATTATCTTCGAAAGTATGAGTTGGAAACACATTTGCGAATTCTCGTGAACAGCTCCTGACCATTGCTCCCAGCACTTTCAATTCATGAGATTTAGGGCGAATGCCGCTATACACGAGCGTAAACGTTTTGTAGTAACGTTCGCAGGCTTGATGTAATTCAAATGAACCTAGTTTATAATTCTCTTCTTCTTTATCCAAATGTCCATGTCTTAAGAATCCTTCTGCTAAAGGAAAACATTCTGCATATTCTTCCTCTGCATATTGCTTAATCTCCCGATACGGTAATTTCTCTGGTTTGCCAATCTGAAACGTGCCGTCGTTATACAACAGAATACCGTCTTTTATAATCTCATAGAAGAAATAATGCTTCCTTCTTATAGCTCGATTAATGGTCGTCGGGTTTTCTACAATAATACTAGGCGGTGCCGGATGCCGCTTTCCTTCCATTCTTGTATCATATTTAGGAACGATCACCTCGCGCGCATGCCTCTCTGCTTTATTTGCGTCTCTCGTATCACATATCACCAGAATATCCAAATCACTTTGGTAGTAAGTAGTCCCTCCACGTTCGTCGTATGTTTCATCCCAAATGACATATTTTCCCCGTGCATAACTTCCATACAAGATAATCATACGCACATTCGTAAGATTCGACAATATCAATTCTTGCAACACTGCCAACTCTTCTTGCGTGCGTTTGGGCAAACGTTTTATTGATCTTTTCATATTGTTAGCCTATCTGTTAAACCTCTTCACATATCGGCATATCCATTCCTTTGTATACAACCACAATCTTATGAAGCTGTGTAGTGCCGACTGCTCTCTTTACCGTATCAGTGTCAGCATAACGATTCGCTTGGTCAATAGCTTCCAGTCGTAGTTCTTCCACGCGGCTTTCGGGATCTTTATACTTGGCATACTTCAGTTCTACAATATAGCTGTGCTTCATGTCGGAATAGATATCCAGTAGCGGACAGAGGAAAATATCGACATAACCTGCCTGTGTGTCCTGTTCGGAAATGGGACGGTAGAAACGGTTTTGTGCCGTCATGGCAAGCGTAAAGCCGTGGACAAAAAATTCACCTTTCTGCTTGTCGCGCTGGGAAGTGTAGTGTTTCAGGCAGTCAGCAATATAACCGAAATAGGCTTTCCAATCGCCATCGTAGGCAAGAGCACTGGCAAGTTCGTTTTTTTCGTAACTACTGAAATTGAGTTCGGCTTCGTTATAGGTACTTAGCAGATAAGTGTAGATTTGTTCGCGGACTACCTGATTAGGGATGGTGAGTTTGGTCTTTCCTTTATACGTGCCGCTAATGGTGAGCATACCGAAATAGTAGAGCAGGCTCACAAAGTTGTCGGGGTTGGTAATATTGACGGCAGGAAAACCTTTTTTCAGTTCTCCGGTGACATAGCCTTCGCTCACCAATGTTTGTATGATGGAGGCATCATGAGCAAACTCTTTGTCCTTCCGGATGAGCATACGCAATTTTTCGTAATCGATACGGATATTGTCTTCTACCATATCCCGGGGGGCTTTGCCTCGTTGAATATAATTCTTGACGAAGTAGAGCACCATATTTGAGTTGTACATGGTGGTTTCGCCATAACATTCTTCCGCAAAGCAGTAGTTGTCATACCAGGGTTTCATTATTTCTATCAATTCGTCCACACTGTGGTTGAATGGACTGGTGGTAGAATAGTAAGTGAGCATTTGGCGCACTTCTTCTTCCGTGAAACCTATCATCTCGTTGAATTCCGGCGTGAGCGAGTAGTTGGTTCCGATGTTGAAACCGCTTGTGAGGTCGTCCATTGTCACGGGGCTTACACCGGTAATGAAACAACGCTCGATACTGGAATAAGTTCCAGCTTTAATTTTATTGAAGAAGGCGCGCAGATAACCTTCGCCATGTGTTTCGTCCGTATAGCGGTGCAGGCTTTCTATATCCGAGAGGATGGCATTGGTGAAATGGTCGTATTCGTCAATAAAAAGGTAAATACGTTGGTTGGTCTTATTACATTCTGTGAATAGGTATTCAAATTGTTCGACAGCTCCTTCTTTTTTGTCGAGTTCTTCCTTGATGCCTTTGGGGAGATAGTCGGCGTAAATATCACAGAAATAGTCGAACATTGTTTGGCAATGCGCATCCAGTCCTTTGCGATAGTTGTGTAGTTCGCCTACTATTCCGGAGAAGTTGAGGTATAGTACCAGATAGCTGTTCCGATCGCGCGTAGGGTGCTTTCCGATGTAAAGGTCGCCAAACAGGGCATCGAACTTATCCTTGGCAAGTATATCATAATAGTGCTGCAACATATTTACTGTGAGGCTTTTGCCGAAACGGCGCGGACGAATAAAGAAGAAAAACTTGTCCGCCTCTTCTATCATGGGTATAAACCGGGTTTTGTCTACATAATAACAGTCGTCGCGGCGGATTACTGCAAAGTTCATCATGCCGTATGGGATACGTTTCCTGTCCGGTGCTATATATTTTTCCATAACTTATACCTTATTTTAGGAACTTTCTTTGAACATAAACAAAGGTACGGGCTTTTTGTTACTTCTCCAAACAAACATTCCATAACTTCTCGCTATCTTTGCACTCTATTAAAAAACATCACCACCACTATGGAATTGAAGCATGGATATTACCATCTGATTGCGATACTTGTAGTTGCTATCTGGGGATTGACTTTCATATCAACCAAAGTATTGATTAATCACGGACTGACCCCTCAGGAGATATTCTTCTATCGTTTTCTTATTGCTTATCTGGGCATTTGGGTGATTTCTCCCAAACGTCTGTTTACGAGTAACTGGAAAGACGAACTTTGGTTGATGGCAGGAGGTTTCTTCGGTGGTTCACTCTATTTCTTTACAGAGAATACAGCTTTGGGAATTACGCAAGCATCCAATGTCGCTTTCATCATTTGCACAGCTCCCTTGCTTACTACCATTCTCTCCCTTCTCTTTTATAAGAGTGAAAAAGCCACCAAAGGTTTGATTTATGGTTCCATATTAGCTTTAATCGGGGTGGGACTGGTGGTCTTTAACGGTAGTTTTGTACTCAAATTATCTCCGGTAGGGGATTTGCTTACTTTGCTTGCCGCCCTGTCGTGGGCATTTTATAGTTTGGTGATAAAGAAAATGACAGGGCGTTACCCCACAGTATTTATCACCCGCAAAATATTCTTTTATGGAGTATTGACCATACTTCCCGCCTTTCTTCTTCATCCGCTGCAACCGGATTTCGATGTACTTTTAAAACCGGTTGTATTATCCAATCTCTTATTTCTGGCCGTCCTGGCATCCTTGGTTTGTTATGTCCTTTGGAATGTGGTATTGAAACAGTTGGGAACCGTTAGAGCCTCCAATTATATCTATCTCAATCCGTTGGTGACTATGGTAGCTTCGGTTATCATTCTCCACGAAAAAATCACGTGGATTACATTATTGGGAGCAGGTTGCATTATTTTTGGAGTCTATCAGGCAGAAAAGAAATAAGAAAGAATTTCTTCTTTGCATATAGAAGAAACTCTTTCTTATTTCAGTTTGAATGACAGATCTGTTTTATATCTTATTTAGCGAGTAATTGGAGAATTTTATTACTAACATCGCTGTTTTCCTGAACACCGCCAAAAAGCTTGGATTGTGGACCGTATGCAAACAGTGGAACCATGATTGGTGTATGTCCTTTAGATACAAACATTGCTTTCATTTTGCCTTCTTTTATGTTTCCGTCACGTAAAGCTAATGCTCCGGTTTCATGATCAGCTGAAATAATCACTAATGTATTTCCATCTTTTTCTGCAAATCTGATAGCAGCTTCTACCGCCTTGTCAAAGTCCAATACTTCACGGACAACTGTCGAATAATCATTGCTGTGCGCACTTTTATCTATTCGGGCACCTTCTACCATTAAGAAGAAACCGTTAGTACTCCTGCTCGAAAGATAGTCAATAGCCATTTGGGTGGTAGACGGAAGGAAATCTCCCCGGTTTTCGTTTACAGAAGCCGTTTTGCTCTTTGTGGGTAAATATCCCAGTTTTTTAGATTTCTTGATAGCTTTGTCATTCGGCTCTTCTATGATGGTAAACTCTTTTTTGATTTCCTTTTGAACGTTTGGTGCTTGTTTTTCAAATAGTTCATAACTACCGGCAGAAAAGAATGTCAGCTTACTGTTAGGAAGATCTGCCCAAATTTCTTTAGACATTCCACGTTCCGGTTGGTGAGCAAAGAAAGCAGCAGGAGTGGCTCCGTCGAGATTGTCAGTGGTTACGATTCCTGAAATGTAGCCATAGCCGGATAACTTCTCCGGTAAGTTTGGAATAACTTGGTTATTTTCATCCATTCCGAGCGCTCCGTTTTTAGTTTTTTTTCCGGTTGAGTAAGCAGTTCCGGAAGCAGCTGAATCTGTTGTAAACTTGTTGGCAGATTGCGTTCTGACGAAACCGCATGTTTTTAAATTAGTGATAGTAAGCTGTCCTTGATTGGCATACATTCCTGAACAGATATGTGCCAGTCCCATGCCGTCTCCTATCATTAAGATGACATTCTTCACCGGTTTATCGGTAGCATCCATGTCAAATGAAGGAACATACGAACTTTGTGGATTTTCGTTCTTAAAATCTCCTTTGACGATTTCTTGTGCTGATAGATTATAGCAAAAGAATAAGGAGAAAATAAATAAATGAGCTTTAAATTTTACATTCATGGCTAATATGTTTTTTAATTAGAAGTAAGTAATTCGGATATGTTGACTGTATCGTATGGCTTTTCTCCAAATGCGGTATAATATTCTAATTGCATCTGGTTGTTTTCTTTGTCAATAGAAAGGATGCCGTAGCCCGGTAAATCCATTTGTTTGAAAAAACGGATATGGGGAGTTTCTTTATCAATCCATTCCATACGCTGTTGTAGAGTAGAAGGTTGCCATTGTGGGTGTGCCGTTACAAATTCAGGACCATAGTCTGTAACTACATTTTTCGGAACCAGCATATTTTTATCTTTGATGACACTGTTGACGAGAATCTGGACGATAGGTCCCCAAGGAGTGTCCCGACAGACAACGGAGTATAGATGCAGATGTGCACAGAGCACGATTGCTTGTTGACTGGCAATGATTTGCAGCAATTGTTCCCTCTTGGCATTATCTTGTCGGAATACATGCCAGCATCTTTCGTTTACCGGAATCACAGGCTCGTGTAACATGACAAACTTGTAAGTAGCCTTCGAACCGGCTAGTGACTTTTCTAATTGTTGTAGCCCTTCCGGATTCCGATCCCATGGATCATAACACACAAATAATACATCATCAAGAATAGTAGTGTAATTGGCTGACTGTAAGGATGGATGTCCTGCCAACCTTGCCATATTGGGTAAGTATACTTTTTCAAAAGCTTCTTTAGCCCCTGGTCCTGTGATATCATGATTACCTTTAGTCATAATGAAAGGTACTTTCAGATTCATTTTGTTGACAGCTTTAAAGGCATTGTTAGCCATCTGTATTGCTTTTTGTGGAGAACCGGCCAATCCTTCTGACAAGTCCCCCATTTGCAGAACAGCTTTTATTGACGGCTGGTGTTTTTGAACTTTTCCGCTGATTATCCGGGAAAATTCCGGCCATGTATTTTTCGTGAATACTGAATATTCTTTGGTAACTTGGCGCAGATCATCCGGTTTGGTGGATAACCATTCCATATCGTGATCTTCCAATAAATCATAGTGTATATCTCCCAACAAGAGAAATGAAACTTCTTTTTCATTTTGCTCTTGGGAGTATGATTGCAGAGAAGTCAAAAGCGATAAAAGGACAAATAATATTTTATTCATATTCTGTTATTTATTCATTTCAAAAGAAGGGGGCACACTGTCTGCCGCCCAATTCTTATTGGGAGTGTTTCCCATTGTAAATTCCAGTTTGCCGCCATTCATCAGTTCTTTATGTTCGAACCAGGATTGGTTCCAATCTTTGCCATTTAATTTGGCTGATTGGATATATTTATTTGTCGGCGAATAGTTGTGCGCAATGACTTCGAATGATTTGCCGGCTCCTGTTTCAATAACTGCTCTTTCGAACATAGGAGTTCCGATGACATAAATAGGCAAACCAGGAGTAATAGGATAGAAACCTAGCATGGAGAAGACTACAAATGCTGACATTCCTCCGCCATCTTCGTCGCCCGGGAGTCCCATCAGGTCATTTCTAAACCATTCATCGAGCAATGTCCTTACTCTTTTTTGAGTTCTCCAGGGCTCTCCTATATAGTTGTACAGATAAGGAATGTGCATACTGGGTTCATTAGCCATTGAAAATTGACCTACATTACCCGTATGATCCGGTAATTGTGCATAAAATACATATTTGGCTTCGCCCAATGGGGTGTTATACATCGTTTCAAGATTATTTCTGAATGCTTCTTTCCCTCCCATCAGTTCAATTAAATCAGCAATATTATGGGGAACATCCCATCGGTATATCCAACCGTTATTCTCGCCGTATGCTTCACGAGCACCTAATCCGCCGGCAGTGGCATAATCAAAGGGTTCTATGAATTCGCCTTTTGCATTTTTGGGATGGAAGAATTTTGTTTCAGGATTGAAAATATTCCGATAGTTTTTACTCCCTTGTAGAAAGTAGTTATAGTCTTTCTCATACCCAAGTTGTTTGGCTATTTGTGCTAGGCACCATTCATCGTAAGACGTACCTAGAGTGACGGCTACCGGTTGACGTTTTTCAAATGGGTGTACTTCGTCAGCTGTTTCTTGTTCTCCCGGTGCCAATGCCGGTAAATATCCGTTTTCCCAATAGAATTTTGTGATTTCACCTCCCTTTATGCCTGACCACGGGGCTAACGTTTTTTCTGTAATACCAAGTTTGCAGGCTTCGTAAGCAGCTGATAAATCAAAGTTACGGATTCCTTTTATATATGAATCAATAACAGTGGCTACACCGTGATTGGAATTCATTCTACGACTGTCTCCCGTAACTTCAGGAAATGTAGGCATCCAGTTATGTTCCATTTGTTGTGCCATTCTGATAAAAGACTGAATCATGTCAGCTTCCATTTGTGGTTCGATGATAACACGTAAGGGGTGGACTGCTCTATACGTGTCCCAAATCCAATCGTCGGTATAAAATGGGACAGAATCTTTGTGGATACTATTGTCGAAAGCACTGTAATAGCGGTTGTCTTCCGAAAGGCAAATCATCCGTTCGTAAGTCCGGTAGAGGGAAGTATAGAATATTGCTTTTGCATTTTCGTCTATTCCTTCCACTTTGATTTTATTTAATGTTTGGTTCCAGATGTTTTTGGCAATGTTCATCTGGTTTTCTACATCATAATCTTTTATTTCCCGCTGTAGGTTGGCTTTTGCTTGCTTTTCATCAATGAAGGAAATGCCGTAGCGAACTTTGATTGTTTTTATATCTGTTGAATATAAGAAAGCGATACCCACGTTCTTGCCTTTTATGGCAGTGTGGCTGTGATTTATTTCTTCTTTGCTGACAGTCATCGTTTTTTCCGGCAGTGCGGAAGTCTCCATATAAACATATACTTTGGTTTGATGATCTATGTTCTGATAACCGGAAATGGTATTCTCCGTAGTTTTAAGCTCACCATTGGTAGTACTAAGTATTAAATATGGAGCATTGTTTTTCCGGAAACTTAGTTCATAGATTCCTGCCTGGTGGGAGGGAGCGAATTTAGTGGAAACCTCTTCTTCTTCAAAATAGGAAGAATAGGAATAGGGTTTTATCGCTTCATTATCATAACAATAGTAATATACCGGTTGTAATCCGCTCTCTGCTCCCTGATAGAAAGACAGGCTGAATGCAGACTTTCCCCGATGCGAGGTGACAATGACCGGTAAGCCTTTTATTTTATCAGAGGTGTAATCTGCTCTTTCCGGATAGATGCGGAGCATACTATTGGGAAGATGGACAGTTGGGTAAGTAGGAACTAACAAATGACTGATATTCCCCATATAGGGATTTACATAGTCAACCGGAGTTAACACTACCTCTTGCTTGTTCCTGCATCCATTGACGATTAAAATCATTAACAGTACTAACGGAATGAATTTTCTCTTGTACATAAACAGATTTTTTTATTTTTCGATGGTTTTAATTAGATTTGCTGTAAATATATAGTATTTTGATTAATGAAAACTTAATGTAACCTTAAAATCTATCTTCTACAAATATTTTTTTTGTAAAGTTTCGCCATTAAGAGAATATTAATCTAATATTAATCACCATAAAATATCTTTGGTTCATCTTTAATGCATTAATCAATACTGTATTCTTTAATTTAATAATTAAGTATTATGAAAAACTACTTCCTATTCTTATTCTTTTTAGTAATAAGTGTATCGGGTTATGCGCAAGGAAAGCGTATAACGGGTAAAGTGACAGATGCTGCGGATGGAATGCCTATCATAGGAGCTACGGTGGTAGCTGTTGATCCGGATGGTAAGACGAACGCTAAATCGGTAGGTACAATTACCGATATAAATGGTACGTTTACACTTAATGTGCCTAATGGATGTCAAGAATTGAAATTTTCGTATGTCGGAATGGAGACGAAAACGGCTAAAATTACCGGTTTGACTCATATCAATGTATTTTTGGCCAGCACGGCGAGGGCTCTTGATGAAGTGGTTGTTACCGCTCTTGGAGTGACGCGTGAAGCTAAGAGTCTTAATTATTCACGGCAGAGTGTAAATGCGGAAGCCTTGGCAGAAAATAGTAGTGGCAATCTGATATCTTCTCTTTCTGGTAAGGTGGCGGGGGTTACCATTACTCCTCCGGGAACGAGCAATGGTAGTGCGCGTATTGTCATTCGCGGAACAAGCTCACTGACTGAAAACTCACAGCCCGTATTCGTGATTGATGGTATGATTATTGAAAACGAACCGGGTGATACAAGTGTGACCGTTGATGGTGGTACAGGTTCTACCGACCTTGGTAATCCGGTAGCGGATATCAATCCGGATGATATTGAAAGCATTGAAATTTTGAAGGGACCGAATGCAGCTGCACTTTATGGTTCGCGTGCAGCACAGGGGGTTGTATTGGTGACAACTAAACGTTCGAGCACATTCGAAAAAACAAAAGTATCTTATAGCGGAAATTTTCAATTTGAAAAAGTAAATCAGTTTTTAGATTATCAGAATGGTTGGGGAACAGGAGAGAACTCTTATTTGCTTGACCATAAACTGACACTTCAACCTAATGGTAACAGGCTACAGACAGATTTACCGAATTTCAGTGGTTATAATTCTTCTGCAGGTGCTAAATTGCGTAGCTGGGGAGCACCTTTGTGGGATCAGGTTATCTATGGACATGATGGTGTACTTACTACTCATTCTTCACATCCGGACAATGTGAAGGATTTCTACGAAACCGCCCATCGGTACACGCATACATTGGCTGTGGAAGGTGGTTCGAAAAAGAATAATTATCGCGTATCGTATACGAGAAGTAAGGGTAATAGTGTAGTACACGGTATCAATGAAAGCTTTAAAGATATATTCAATCTCCGGTTGATGAATACGATTACCAAATGGATGACTTTAGATTCTAAAATGACTTACTCACATGAAAAGGTAGACAACCGTCAATATATGAATGGTTCGGATAAGAATCCTATATATGCGTTTGTTACTCTTCCCCGTTCGCTTTCTATTGATGTGTTGAAACATTATAAGGATGAAAATGGAAATGAAATGATTCCGATTGGTGAACGTGGTTATAATCCGTATTGGAATATTTATGAAAATACGAACTCTGACACGCGTGACAGAGTGAGCGGATCGATGAATCTGGAAGTAAAATTACTTCCGGGCTTGAAGGCGGTAGGTAAAGCCGGACTGGATGCTTATTGGTGGAAAGGAATGGAGTTCTTTAATCTGGGTGCACGTAGTGATGTGGACGGTGGTATGAAGAACTGGATCAATAACAGTACTTCTACTAACTTTGAAGCTTTATTGATGTATAATAAAACATTTCATAAAATATCAGTCAATGCCATTGCCGGTATTAGCCGATATGAACGCAACTCGGAGAAAAGAACGGAAAGCGTGAATAGCATATTGGTTCCTGATTTCAAGAATATTTCTAACTCGAATGAGTATCCTAGTGCCACTCAACTGCAATCTAAGAAGATAATCCGTTCTGCTTATGGCTCGGTGTCATTAGGTTACAATAGTTATGTTTATTTAGATGTAACGGCCCGCAATGACTGGTCGTCTACTTTACCACTGGATAATTGCTCTTATTTTTATCCTTCTTTTGGTGCTACGTTTATTTTTACCGATGCATTTAAGATCAAATCACCTATCTTGTCGTTCGGTAAGATTCGTGCTTCTTTTGCTTATGCCGGTTCTGACACAGATCCATATCGGATTAATCAAACCTATAAGTTGGGTAGCATTTATAATGGTTCACCTTTGCAAACCATTAGTACAACTTTAAATAATGATCAACTTTTGCCGGAACGTAACCGTTCTTTGGAACTTGGAGCTGATCTCCGCTTTTTCCATAATCGTTTGGGTGTAGATGTAACTTATTATCGTTCTGATGCCTATGACTTGATAACGAAAGTCGCTTTGCCGGTGCCTAGCGGTTATAGTTTTAAATTCTTGAATACAGGTCATGTACGTAATCAAGGATGGGAAGTTGTGTTGTCTGCTACTCCCGTCAAGACCAAATTGTTTGAATGGAATGCGAATATCAACTGGGCGCGTAATCGGTCGAAAGTAATTAAGGTAGTGGACGGAAATCCTAATGTACAATTATTGAAATCAAGTAATGTCAGTATCATGTTGGAAGAAGGCATGCCTTATGGAGTCATTCGGGGACGTGCTTGGAAACGTGATGACCAGGGACGTAAATTAGTTGATTCTTCAGGTAAAATATTGGTAACGGATAATACGCAATATTTAGGCTGTGCCGAGCCGAAATGGACGGGAAGTTTTGGAAGCAATTTCAGAATCCAGAATTTTACAGTTAGTTTCCTGTTTGATGCACGTATTGGAGGAACTCTTTATTCGGGAACATGGAATAGAGCGACAACAGCCGGTGTTGTTGCCGAATCTGCCGAAGGACGTGAAGGATATTATTTGAGTAATGTGATTTATGGTGAGAGTAGTGCGAAGGCAACTTCCGGTTATCAATATCCGGACGCTTATTTTGAAGACGGAACGCCTTGTCTCTTGTTTGTCAAACCTAATAACCGCTATGCTAGTTTTGATGAAAGATCTGTATTTGATGCTTCCTATATTAAATTCCGTGAACTCTCTGTTGCCTACAGTCTTCCGAAGTCTATCCTAAAGAAATTGCCGATTAGTGGTCTACGACTGGCTGTGGTAGGACGTAATTTGGCTATTCTTCATCAAAATACTCCTAAAGGCATAGATCCGGAGGCTTCTTCTTCATCAGGAAATGCTCAAGGTATAGAATATGGAGGAATGCCGCCCGTATCTTCTGTCGGATTTGATATTAAACTAACCTTCTAAAGATAGAATATTATGAAACAGATTAAAATATTATTAGCCGGTTTTGCTGCAATGGCCATTTCTTTCGTTTCGTGTACGAATGACTTTGAATCTGCCAATGCCAATCCCAATGAACTTAATGAAATTAATCCTGAATATTTGTTCAATACGAGTTCTTATTATACGCTGAATGCTTTTTGCGGAAGTATGAAAAAAGTGTTGTTGGCCAACTATAGCCATTATTATGGTGGAGCTACCGGTGGACAGGTACAACGGTATGGAAATCAAGGTTCAACCAATGATTCATATTGGAAGAATGTATATAACTATGCTATTTTTCCTGTTCACTTTATACAAACGCAAATGGAAAATGACGAGCAATATCACAATCGTGTACTTATTGCTAAAATATGGGAAAATTATCTTTTTTCACAAGCAGTTTCTATTTGGGGAGGTATTCCTAAAAGTCAGGCTTTTAATGCCGGCGAGAGAGTGCCTTACGATAAGGAATCGGATATTTATTATGCTATGCTGAATGATTTGAAAGCATGTGCCGACGGGTTGAAGATGGATGGAGATGTTTATAAAGCAGACCCTATTTTTCCTTCAGGACAGAAATCCAGCGACTTATTGAAATGGAAGAAGTTTGCCAATTCACTACGTTTGCGTTTGGCCGTTCGTATTTGTAATGCTGACCGTTCGAAAGCGACTGAAGTGATTGATGAACTTATGGAAAATGAACAGAACTTGATGACAAGTAATGAAGATAATTGTCTTTTGCAATGGGGAGATAATGCAGATACAAGAAATTATTTTTATGATTATCTGGTCATCAACCGTGAAAGTAATTTGGATAAGCTTCACTCTGCCGGCGAATCGATTCTGATGTATATGGCTCCCTATGCTGATCCGCGGTTGGAGAAATTTTTCACTCCTGCCAATGCTGCTTCTATGCCTGATAACTTCCATTGGGCACCTTATTGGGGACAACCGAAAGTTTCTAATTTGCCTTCGGGAGTCAGCTTGTCTCCCAATCCGCATAGTGGAAAGACGGCTGATGATTACTCTCAATTACAGGATAAATTCACGGAGCAAAGTTATGCAGAGGTAATTATGAATTATGCAGAAGTGTGCCTGTTGAAAAGTGAATTGGTTCATAAAGGTTTGGGAAGTGGTTCGCAAACAGCCGAGGCTTATTACAATGCGGGTGTGAACGCTTCAATGGCTCAATATGGCGTAGATGGTGGAAAAGTGAATAATTATCTTCAGACTCCAGGAATTAAATGGAATACATTGACAGATCTCACAGTCACAGAAGAAGGTGAAGATTATTATAAAGATTTTATCGGCATTGTATCTTCTGCTATTACTTCTGATGAACCTGATCCGATTTATCGTCAGATTATCATGCAGCAATATATAGCTATGTTTTATCAATCGTTGGATGCGTGGACACTGATTCGCCGTAGCCAAGTATTGGAATTTCCGCCGCATTTCCAGCCGGAAACCGGATATGGTGCTGTGAATGCCGGCACCAAGGATAATCCTTATGCTTATATTCCACAGCGATTGGTATATCCCGATAGCGAGAAAACAAACAATGAATATGAATTGACGAAAGGTATTGCAAATCTCGATGGTGGACAAGATGCAATGTCGACTAAGTTATGGTTTGCATTGCCGACTAAGACTAACCCTTATTTGACGAATAATTAAAAAATGAAGGATATGAAAAAGATAACTATTATATTGCTCGGATTCATCGCTTTGTTAGCTGTATCTTGTGATAAAGACGATCATTTGGCTCCTGATAAGAGCAAATATGTGTATGATATACCACAGACGGATTTACCTGTGGATGCGATAGTCGGTGCTTATTATACCAATATAACTTCCTCTTCCAGCTGGTTAAAGTCCGGTAAGAAAATATATGCCGGTACTCCTTTGTTGGGTGAATATTTGTCTACAACTAGTGGAGTGTTACAGCAACAGCTTGCTTGGGCGGATGAGGCTGCCTTGGACTTTCTGATAGTTACTTGGGATGCTGCTTCAGCAGATAATACATTGATTACAAACTTTAAGTCTGTACGTACGGCAACCAATGCAAAAGTCCGCTTGGTGATCAATTATAACACCAAACATCTGAAAGTATCTAATGACAAACCGCTTCAAGAGGAAGAGAATTTGAATAAGATGATCAATGACTTTACGAATACTTTAGTGCCTTTATTTAATGATGAGGCCTATTATAAAATGAACGGAAGACCGGTTATTCTAATAACTCCGTCTAACCTTTCTTCTTCTGCATTGAAGAGTATTGATTATTCTTTGGTCATCCCGGCATTAAAGAAGGCTGTATCAGAATTGGGGTATGATCTTTATACGATTGGAGAATTTACTACCGGTTGGGTAGCTCCGGTGAATTATGAGGAACATCAGATTGCTTCTTTTGATGGAGTGACAGTGAACGACTGGTCAACGAATATGTATGACCGTTATTATGCCTTTTTCAGTTTTGTTGATTTGAATTGGGCCAATTGGAAGGCTACAATAGCCAAATGGAATACAGACTTTGTTCCTTGTATCTTTCCTTCTTATAATGACCGTATCAATTCAACTTCAAGTTATAAATATACTTTCGGGCAAGATGGAGAGACTGCTGATTATATTAATTTCTGTAATGTGGCTAAACGGAATATCGGAAGTAAAAACATTGTGTTAGTCAATTCATGGAATAATTACCAGAAAGGAACGAATTTGGAACCGACGGAGGAAAACAAATCAGAATTTCTGAAGATAACCAGAAATCAATTTAAGAAGTAATAGTTATTAATAACGGGATACGACACATCAGGCAGATCGTCGTATCTCGTGATAACAATAAATAATTTATGAGAAAGAAAATAATATCGGTCGTTTGTTTTCTCTTGGCTGTTTTTGTATCTCATGGGATAGCTGCGGATTCTGCTCCCTTTTTCTTTTTGCAATTAAGTGATCCCCAATTTGGCTTCATGGATAATAATAAGAGTATTTCGGCAGAAACAGAGGCTATGAATAAGGCTGTGACAGCTATAAATCAGTTAAAACCTCCGTTTGTGGTGATAACCGGTGATTTTGTAAATAATTCGAAGAGTAAGGAACAGATTGCTGCTTATAAGTCGATGATTGCTCAAATAGACTCTTCAGTAAAGGTTTATATGATTCCGGGAAATCACGATATAGGTAAGGTCAGCCGAGCTTCTATAGATAATTATAAAAAAAACTACGGAGAAACCCATTTTTCATTCAGGTATGGTGATTGTGCATTTATAGGTATTGATTCAAATATAATAAAAGAGGAGGACAAGGAGAGGGAAGAAGTTCAATTTAAGTGGCTGGAACAGGAATTACAGAAAACGAAGGATGCCAGATTCAAGTTTGTTTTTACCCATTGCTCTGTTTTTCTAAAGCGGATGGATGAACCTGTGAATTATTCGAATTTCTCTTTGCCTATGCGAGAGAAATATGTGCGTTTGTTTCAGAAATATGGAGTAAACGCAATATTTGCGGGGCATTTACATAACAATGCTTATGGAAAGGTGGACGATATGGAAATGATAACGATAGGTCCGGTAGGAAAGGTGCTGGGGACAGGGTATCAAGGGATGAATCTTGTGAAAGTATATCCGGATCGGTTTATCAGTGAATTTATTGCCTTAAATCAACTTCCTAAAGAGGTGGTGATGTCTGATCCGGCGACAAAAACGACGGAGTCGATGAGTCGTGTCCGTTTCAAATCAATAAAGAATTTAGTGATGGCAGGGTATCAGGGTTGGTTTAATACTCCTGAAGACGGTGCTGGTTTGGGTTGGAAACATTTTGAAAAAGAAAAAGAGTTCAAACCGGGCAAGTGTACCATTGATCTTTGGCCGGATGTTTCTGAATATGAGAAAACCTATGAAACGGCTTTTAAGTTACCTGATGAGACACCAGCAAAGGTTTTTAGTTCGTATGATGCTTCTACTACAGATCTGCATTTTAAATGGATGAAGCAATATGGAATTGATGGGGTATTTATGCAACGTTTTGTTGTTTCTATACGAAATCAGAAAGGGAAGGATAATTATAATAAGATACTGAATAATGCTGTTCTTTCGGCGGAAAAGTATGACCGGGCAATTTGCCTGATGTATGACCTTTCCGGTATGGAAGCCGGTGAAGAAGATATATTGATACGTGACTGGAAAGAGCTGTGTGAGAAGTATAAACTAGTTTCCCGGAACAACAATCATTATGTTTATCATCATGGTAAACCGTTAGTTGCTGTTTGGGGAATAGGGTTTAATGATCGCCGTAAATATGGATATGAGCAGGTAAAGAAAATCATTGATTTCCTGAAGAGTGAAGGTTGTTCCATATTGGTAGGTGTACCTACTCATTGGCGGACATTAACGATAGATGCTGTTTCTGATACGAGATTACTTGAACTGGTAAAACAGGCGGATATTGTCCATCCATGGTTGGTAGGACGTTTTGATAATAATACGTATGAGCCATATCGTAAATCGATAGAGGAAGATATAAAGTGGTGCAAAGCGAATGGTAAAGATTATATACCGGTGTTGTTTCCGGGCTTTAGTTGGCATAACATGAAAAAGGATGCTCCGCAAAACATGATTCCGAGATTAGGGGGACGTTTCTTCTGGAAACAGGTAAAAGGTGCTGTAGATGCAGGAGCAGAAAGCCTTTATTTGGCAATGTTTGATGAGATAGATGAGGGGACAGCTTTCTTTAAATGTACAAATACACCTCCGGTGGGTGAAAGTTCTTTTATAACTTATGAAGGAGAAGCACCCGATCATTATCTTTGGCTGGCAGGTGAAGCTGCTAAATATTTGAGAGGAGAACTGCGTTCGTCCCGGATGCCGGTTCGATAGGGATGTGGAGTATAATAGCCGGATATATTTCGTTATTGGTGCAGAGTAACTATATTATTTTAATATCCTAAGATTGAAAAAACATATTTTTTATATCTTTGCTTCAAATAAGCTTTTGCTATGAAATATATCCGACTGTTATTTTATATTTTATTTATCTCGAAGACTATAGTCACTTGGGGTGGTGAAAATATCGGAGGCCTTTCTTTTCGTGCTTATGAATATTCAAAAGATGAACGTACTTCATTCATCATACCGTCCGGCAATCAGGGAGTGAGATTCAAAGATTATTTATCTGTTTCTTTTGATTTGAAGATTAGGGAAAAAGGCGAGCATTTTGGTTATGTATGCCGTATGATTGTTGACAATAAAAATAGCCTCAATCTGATATTGGTTAATCCTGTGAACGAAGAGCCTTATTTGTGTTTGATTAAAGACCAGCAATATTTAGGAAAGATACATTCTTCTGCGACTATCGATATTCATGAGTGGAATAGGATAAAGATAGAATTGGAGTATAAAAATGATACGTTATATGTCAGAAATAATGGTTCTCTTATTTCTAAAGAGAAAGTTGCTGCCCCGGATAATCATTCTGTTAAAGTCTGCTTTGGTGCTAATAAATTAGCTTCTTACACAACTTCGGACGTGGCACCTATTATTTTGAAAGATGTACAGATCGGTCTGGAACCTGGGAGCATAAAATATGAATGGTCGTTGGAGCAAGCAGTATCTGACACTTTGCTTCAGGACAAGTTTCGGCAGATGACAGCTTTTATATCAAATCCGGAATGGATTATTAATAGTCATATGTATTGGAAACATAAGAAAACGTTATCTTTTTCATCCAAGACTTTTCCTGTCCCGTGTGAAGATCAGTCGGCATGTTATTTTATTGCAAAAGATCGTATTGTCAAATATGATTTAATACGGAGTACAACAAAAGAATATGTTTTCTCGCCATTGATTGATGTAAATCGGATCACTAACCAGTTTCTTTTTGTTCCTTTGAAAGATAAAGGTAGTCAGTTGGTTTATTATGACTTTGAGAAGCCTGATGGGGAGAATTTGTCTTTCTTCAATTTTCAAACAAAAAGTTGGTCTATTCCTATCCAACGGAAAAGGCAGTCTTCTTATACACAACATAATCGGTTTTTCAATCCAAAAGATTCATCAATTGTACAAATTCTGGGATATGGATTTCATTTGTATACCCGTGAGTTGAATAGAATATCTCTATCGGGTGAAGTGATAAAGGGAGAGTTGCCGGATGTGATTACTCCTCGCTATTTGAGTGCCATAGGGAAGACCGATTCGCTGGTTTATATTTATGGAGGATTGGGAAATGACTTGGGCAAACAGGAGTATGGGGTCGTTCATTATAAGGATTTGTATAAATTGAACTTGAATGATTATTCTTTGGAAAAAAAGTGGGCTATGCCGGAGAATCTTTGTGATGAGGTAGCTGCTTCTACGTTGATAGTTGATGAAATAGAAAAAGGTGAACATGCAAAAGGATTGTTTTTTTCTTCAGGTCGTTTTCTATCTTCTCTAGTTTTGAAAGATTTAAATTTGGAGAATGGACAAGAAACTGTTTTAGGTGATACAATACCTTATACTTTCTTAGATGTTAATTCTCATGCAGATTTAATTTATCTTGCTTCAGAAAAATGTTATTACGCTGTAACAGTTCACCAAGTAGAGGGGAATAATTATGAAGCTAATATTTATTCTATTGCATCTCCAGTGTTGCCTATTCAAAATATAACAGTACAGGAAAACAGGGGGACTTGGTGGAAATTACTGTTTATATGTATTTGTGTAGCAGGTTTAGGGGGAATTGGGTGGAGATTAAAGAATAGCAGAAAGCATGATAAGAAAGAAGCTATATCTATTTCACAACAAGATATTTGTGAAAAAGAAGAAGGGGTTGTTTCAGATATAAATAGTGAAAAAGAAATTCAAGAAAATGACCACCTATATTCCTCGTTTGAAGCTCCTGTATTGAACACCACACCAGGAATTTATATGCTAAACGGATTTCAGGTTATTAATCGGGATTTAAAAGACATTACCGGAAAATTTACGCCTATTATGCGTCAATTATTATCTGTTATTATTCTTTATTCCAATCAGAATAATAAGGGGATTTCTAATATCAAGTTAAAAGAATTGTTGTGGTATGATAAGTCCGAGGAGAGTTTCTCTAATAACCGTAGTGTAAATATACGTAAGATACGTCTTTTGTTGGAAGAGGTAGGAGATACGGAGATATCATCAGCAAATGGTTATTGGTACTTTCTTAATAAGGGGCATGTATATAATGATTATACTATAGCAAATCAATTGATGCAAAAGATGGCGCCTTTAGATGTGGTCCATAAGGAAGATCTAGAAAAATTATTGAGTCTGGCTTCATTTGGTCAATTGCTTCCTAATATGCAATTTGATTGGGTAGATAGTTTTAAAGCAGATTATTCCGATTCAATGATTGATCTTCTGAGTCGGTTAAGAGATAGCAAGCAATTTGTAGGAAATGATAACTTGAGAATACAAATCTCAAATTGTATTCTGCGATTTGATTCATTAGATGAAGAGTCTGTTCGCGTTAAGTGCCGTGCTTTAGTGGATTTGAAACGTATGGGAATGGCATATACTGCATTTGATCAATTCACCAAGGAGTATAAGCTAATATTGAATGAGGATTTTAAATATAGTTTTGAGCAGTTTATAAGTGAAGTGTAATTTATAGGTTGATGTATTACAAAAAATATTGTGTAGTTTTTCTGGAGGAAAAGTCGATTTTATTGGAGTTAATTCTTTATAATTCTTAAATTTGTATCCTATTACAGAATATGAATTAACACTATTATCAAAATGAAAAGAATTTGGGTGGCTCTTTTGGTGTTTTCTATACTAGGAGGGAGTGTATCAGCAAATGCTATTTCTTTTAAACGCAAAAAGTCAAAAAAGAAGGAGTCTGTTGAGAAAGAAAAAACTGCTTATGATAAACTGTTCTCATCTAATCATTCAAAAGCAGAAGGTTTTATCACTGTACATAAAGTAAAGGAGAAAGTTTATTTTGAACTTCCCTTATTAATGTTGCAACGTGATATGTTACTAGGTTCTACAGTAACAGAAATTAGTGATAATAAGAATGCTATTATTGGTTCGAAACCTACCGAACCTCTTCATTTTCGTTTTGAGAAATTGAATAATAAAGTCTGCTTGTCGGCAGTGCAGACCAATAATGTGGGTGATGACAATGGTCACCGATTGAAGGCAGCTATTGAGATGAGTAATATGAATGCCATTCTGCAAGTATTTGATATTTCGGCTTATAATAACGACAGTACGGCAGTTGTTTTTGATGTTACCGATTTCTTTGTAAGTGACAATAAATTAATGTCCCCGTTCGATAAATACAGCGTGAATACATCAGGGGGACGTAAACGTTTGACCTCATTTCAAAGTAACAAATCATTTATTGATGGTTTTAAGGCTTTTGAAGATAACATATCAGTCCGTAGTTGCTTGAATTATACTTATTCGTTGACTGGGGGCAAAGGGAAAGACATAAAAGACGAACCTCTGACCGCAAAGGTAACCCGTTCGATTATATTATTGGATACGATTCCTTATCGTCCCCGATTGATGGATAGCAGAATTGGCATTTTTCCTACAATGAAAAATGAATATTCAGCTGCTAAACAGACAACTCGTTCTATCTATTATGCAAATCGTTGGCGTTTGGAACCTTCAGATTTGAGAGGTTATATTGAAGGGAAGAAAGTGACTCCTATTAAACCGATTGTATTCTACGTAGACAGTTGTTTTCCTGAAAGTTGGAAAGCATCTATATTTGAAGCTGTCAATCAATGGAATGAGCCATTTGAAAAAATCGGTTTTACACAAGCTATCCAGGCTAAAGAATTTCCGAAAGACGATCCGGAATTTGATGCGGATAATTTGAAATATTCATGTATCCGTTATGCTCCGATAGGGATTGAGAATGCAATGGGACCATCGTGGGTTGACCCTCGTAGTGGAGAAATATTGAATGCTTCGGTATATCTGTACCATAACGTCATAAAATTGTTGAATAATTGGCTGTTTATTCAAACTGCTCAAGCCGATAAGCGTGTACGTCATAAAGTAATTCCAAGAGAGGTGATGGACGATGCTTTACGTTATGTCGTTTCTCACGAAGTGGGTCATTGTTTGGGATTTATGCATAATATGAGTGCTTCTTCCGTAATTCCCGTAGATTCGCTCCGTTCTCCTTCATTTACGCAGAAGCATGGTACTACCACTTCCATTATGGATTACGCGCGTTTTAATTATGTGGCACAACCTGGTGATATGGAACGGGGAGTACGTATGATGCCGCCATATTTTGGTTTGTATGACGATTATCTGATTCGCTGGAATTATACACCTGTGCCGGAAGCTAAAACTCCGGAAGAGGAATATGCCATCACTTCGAAGTGGATTACGGATTTATCAGATAATCCTGTATATCGGTATGGCAAGCAGCAGTCGGATATACTCGACCCTCGTTCTCAAACGGAAGATTTGGGTGATGATGCAGTGAAAGCAACCCGATATGGAGTGAAAAATCTGAAATACATTCTGGCTAATCTGAATCAATGGCTAGGAGAAGAAGATGTGGATTATACACATCGGTCGGATATTTACGATGGTATAATCATGCAATATCTGACTTATATGTTGCATGTATATCATAATATAGGAGGAATCTATTTGCATGAAAAATTGGTTGGTGATAAGGTGGAAGCCTTGCAGGTTGAACCTAAAGAGAAGCAGAAAGAGGCAATGAATTACTTTTTGGAGCAATTGGCGACCTTGGATTGGCTGGATGATGAAAATGTGCTGAAGGTACTGCCTATGGTAGGGAAGCCATCGGAGGCTTTGCGGGATGTAATGATGAAATTATTGATGAAAGCTCCTGCCCGGGTAGAATTCTCGGCATTAAAAGCCGGTAAAGAAGAAGGATATGATGTTGATGAATGTATGAATGATATTTATACATATATATGGAATCCTACTATACAAGGACGTAAATTAAGTGCTGCTCAAATGAAACTGCAGAATTTGTTTATCAAACACCTGGCTTCGACTGCCGGAATCCGATTGAGTAAAGATACTAAATCATTGAAAAGTGAAGAAGATGCATGGGGGCAGTTAGCTGCTTTTCATCATAAAACAGGTGTAGGGCATAAAGGATGTTGTTGTGCGTCCGATCTGGGGCGTATGTTTAATCCAGTGGCTGGATTTGACGAACCAATGGCAGAGTATTTTATTCCCAAAAACCAGGATAGTATGTGTTATGGTTATTTCCTGCGCATACGTAATTTATTAAACAGCCGGAAGCAACATGTTGATAAAGATACGCGGCTTCATTATCAGTTATTGCTTCATCAAATGAATAATGCATTAAACAGATGATTATGAAGAATAAATATATCTTTTTGCTCTTTTTATCAGTATTTGGTGTGTTTGTCTTTTCTCCTTTGGAGGCTGTTGCCAAAAAAAAGAAAAAAGGGAAAATAGAGCAGGTTAAACCCAAAAGCGCATACGAAAAACTGTTGAAGGATAAACCGAATAGCGTCGAAACTAAAGGACTGATGAATCTTTATTGGGTAGACGATAAAGTATATATGGAAATACCCAGAGATGTGTTGGGTAAACGTTTGCTGATGGGAGGTGTAGTCGATAAACTAAGTAACCCTCAGGAATCATCTGTTGGCTTTTGCCCTGTTGCACCTTTACAAGTGAAATTCTGCCGGTCCGATTCTTTGGTTAGGTTATATCAGGTAGCGGACCGTCCGGTGACAGAACAAGATTCCCGTATCGGAGATGCGCTGAAAAAAAGTTTCAGTGATGTCATTTTAAATCAGTTTTCTATAAAGGCTTATTCTCCGGACAGCGCTTTGGTGATTGACGTTACATCTTATGTTTTTCAGGATGATAAATACATGAATCCGATTGATCCGAAAGCATACAATACGATGGGGGGCTGGGTGAAGCGTAAAGCCTCTTTCAAACAGAAACAATCAATGATATCCGGAATAGCTTCTTATCCAGATAATGTATCTATTTCATGCTATATGAGCTATGAATTAGCGATGTCATTATTCGGTATTTTTCCGATAGCAGAAAATATTCCCTTCAGCGCAGTTGTGAAGCGTACTTTTATGTTATTACCGGAAGATGGGGATTATTGTCCTCGTTTGGCTGATCCTCGTATCGGAACTTTATGGAGCGGCAAGGTGAATTTTTCGGATAAGGAGCAAGGCAGCAACATACAGTATTGGGTGAATCGCTGGAACCTGGCTGTTGATAAACCTGTTGTTTTCTATGTGGATACGCTGTTGCCTGAAAAATGGCAGAAGTGTGTGTATCGTAGCGCTGAGATATGGAACAAAAGCTTTCAGAAAATAGGTTTTTCTAATGCGTTAGATGTGAAACCTTACCCTAAAGATATAGGATTTGATGCCAACAGTATTACTAAGTCTTGTATCCGGTATGTCGTTTCACCTTCCGGTCAGATTACGGATAATTATTGGAGTGATCCGTTGACAGGAGAAATAATAAGTGCCAATATTTATATCCCTCATAATTTAGCTTCGAAAATTCAGCTGAATTATTTCTTGCAGACAGCTTCCTTTAACGAGAAAGCCCGTACATTGATGCCGGATGAAGATTTGGTGGAAGAAGCATTGACTTCGTTGTTGTTGAGGCATTGGGGGCATTGTTTGGGGTTGACGGATAATATGGCAGGATCTATTGCTTATCCGGTTGATTCGCTCCAATCGAAAGAGTTTGTAAAACAACATGGGTTGTCTGCGTCAGTCATGGATAAGTTGCCGATGAACTATTTACTTTCGGTTGATAATTATAGTACTGATATACCTTTGACGCAACAAGTACTGGGAGAATATGACCATTGGGCGATTCGTTATCTTTATCAGCCTATGAATAAGAAAACACCGCAAGAAGAATTGCCGGATCTGCGGAAACTGGTTTCTGAACGGAATCAGAACCCATTATTGCTTTTTAAACGTCCGCAGAGCAGGAAAGCTTATTATGATCCTCGCGGAATGGAGATGGATTTGGGAAATGATGCTATTCGTGCGGCAACCATTGCTTTTGAGAATTTGGGTAAAGTAGTGGCGAATGCAAACCAATGGTTAGACAAGGAAGATTTCAACTATGAAAAACGAGCCTCACTATATGGAGAAATTATCAATCAGGCGGATGAATACGTGAAGCATGTATTGCAGCAAGTTGGTGGAATCTATTTGAATGACAGTTATCAAGGGGATAGTTACCCTTCTTATCAACCGGTATCCAAAGAGTTGCAACGTCGTTCGTACCAGTGGATGATGGAAGCTATCAGTCAAATGAACTGGTTGGACAATCGGGAACTGTTGAATCATTGTGCGCTGACAGGTAGCGCTGCTGACTATTCACAGAAGTTTTTCGCCAATTTGCTATTAATACAGCTCAATAACCTTTGGCTTAGCGAAAGCAAATCGAGTGACCCTTATACGCAACAGCAGGCTGTTGAAGATTTGAAGAATCATCTTTTCAAGGAAACAAGGGCAGGAAAGGAGCCTGACGACTGGAAACGTTTCTTACAGGGACAATTGCTGAGTTTTGTCATTTCTTGGTCGAATGTAAATGTGCCGAAAGGGAAAGATGAGACAGCTAATGCTTCTTCTAAACTGACTATTCAGACTGTCTGTCCTTACCGGGGGATGACGGCAATTGAGAGCATTCCTTATTCTTCTGCTCCTGAACGGGCTCCATTCTGGTATGGCTGTCTGTTGGATTTGAAAAGTGAGTTTACGAGAGCGAAATCAGTAGCACCTAACCGGGAAATGCAAGAGGAGTATGATTACCGATTGTTTACGATTGAGAAGGCACTGCGGAAATAGATATAATCTATAAAATGATTAGATATAAAAAAGCCAATTAATTCGTGATAAGATGAATTAATTGGCTTATATTTTTAATGAAGTTTTTCTTCTGTTTTGTTTATTCTACTACCCTTGTGAATGCGTAGGTTATACCAAAGAAACTCGCATCGAAATAATGACCGTACTCTTCAAACGTTGAGCTGAAGAAATCAGTTGGTATAAAATCGTGAAAGTAAATGATGATATTATTATCATCTATCTTATCCAATCCTATAAATGCATTTCCAAGCTCTGTTTTTCTCTTTGAGAAACAACGATTCACTTGCGAGGTGATGAAATAAGGAGCGTCATATTCTTCGTCAGCTATCCAGTTATAGATGCCTTTCTCTATATGGTCGAAAACAACAGTGTGTCCTTGAGGATTGCAAAAGAAGTTCTTTAAATCTCCCGTCAGGTATGGGATTATTTTATCTGTACCATCTTCTTGATGTACAAATTCCAGGTAGTCATTCGCTCCATTGTTTTCCGGCAGACTATTTACCCAGTCTTCGTCAGGCATACCAATATATACATAGTTGTCTTTATCTTTAATCTCTACAGGTTTCCATTTGCCCAGCATGTCAGTAAACTTTAACTGATCCAGTTTTATATTATAGGATACAAATGAGCCCGGATAGTAGAGTTCGGAGTTGTCAACTGGTGTACCTAGTTTAAGGATAGCGTTTTTTCCTGTATAATCTTCTGCTCCTTCTTTTATTTTTATCTTAAAACGTGTGTAGTAAGAACCTTTTGGAATGGTGACGGAAGTTATTCCGTTTTCAAGTTCAAAATCTTCGTTCAATATGGCTGTACTGGACGGGTCTATTTCTATCGGCAACACGATGTCTGTTGTTGCCCTGAAACTGCTGCCGCTATTTTCTCCTTCCACTTCGATTCTAATGTCTATTTCACTTAACAGACGATAGATCACAGGCTTGAAAGTATACATAATGTGCTCTTTCACTTCAACGGGGATAATCGCTATTTTCTTGTCACCGAGCGCATATCCGGAAACCGGGTTGATGGAAAGGCGGATTTCACGGTTGGCAGTCAGGTTGTTTTTGGGAGTAATGGTTAAAGTGGCACTTGTTTCTCCGGCTTTTATCATGAACCCGTTAGCAGAAATTTCATAGTCTTCATCCAATATGGCAGTACCTTCAATGATGACAGGAATGCTTAAGTCTGTTTCAGGTGCTACAGAAGCTCTCAATTCCACTTCCAGGCTACCGTTAGAAGGTAATATGTATATGGAGCGACTAAAAGATAACTTTGCACCCGACGAGTCGTCATCACTGCAAGCTGCCGACACTATGATTAGTATAATCATTAGCAGGAAGGAGCCTGTTATTTTGATTTTTGTTTTCATTTTAATCCCTTTTTATTGGTTAATGGCATTGTTGTATTCATCCCATAATGCTTGTACTTCTTCACGGTCTTGTGCATTCAGGATATTTCCGGTGGGAAGTAAATAATCTTCTGATGTATTATCTACTTTTGGGGTCAGTTCTTCCGGTTTATCACATGAAACCAAGAAAGCGGAAGAACCTGTGAGAATGAAACATAGGATATATAGTATCTTTTTCATAACTGTTTCTGTTTTTTATGGATAAATTATTCTATGTAGCCTGGATTTTGAATGAGCAAATCAGGAAATAATCTGATGTCTGCTTTGGGAATAGGAAAAGTATACAGATACTTTTCTGTGATAAATTTCTTTCCTTTGGCAGCGACCCAAAATTCCGGACGTCCGTTGCGTTTTAATTCAAACCAGCGGTCGCCTTCAACAAACAATTCTTTACGGCGTTCACAGAGGATGGCTGACATCAATTTTGTCAAAGGGATCCCAGTGGCGTCGGTTTTTATATTTTGTTGGAAAACTTCTGGGAGATTGTCAATCGTGTAGGCTATATAATCCTGAGTGATTCGTTTGGAACGAAGCTGGTTAAGATAACCTAGTGCGTCTGTTTCCTGATTCAGATGTGCGTGGGCTTCGGCTATAATCAGGCAAAGTTCTTCACTACGAAACTTGGTGGTGATGATTTTATTGACAATCCGTTTGGAATCATAGTTGCATTTGCGACGTACGTCATTGTCGGTGGCCGCAAATAAATCAACCAAATTTCTGTCGACAGGTCTTGATTTTATATCGGCTTGTGCAGTTGCGTAACTCATGGTTCCTATATCATCATCCATGGTGAATGAACGGATAATGACATTGTGTGCTTTTGCTTGTTTCTGGTTAATGGCTTCTACATATTCGTCAGCTTCCAGCATCGGGTATTTTTCCAATACTTCTTTGGCATAGGTAATGGCACTACTCCAGTTCTGTGTCCAAAAGAAGAAACGTGCGAAGTAGGCTTTTGTCACGGATGAAGTAAAGATAAAGTCTTCATTAGACACATTATATGAGAGGGCTTTCCGGAATCCTTCTTCTATAAATTCAGCAGTTTCTTTCAGATTGGCGCGTGCAGGCTTTGCTTCCATATCAAAATCGTCGACAAGTGGAAGTCCGAGAGTCTCTTTTGCCGTCTCCGGCTGGTATGGCTCACAGTAGCGCTGCATAAGGTTATAATAGCAAATAGAACGAATGCTCCAGGCTGTTCCCAATAGGGTTCTAGCTAAATCGGATTCCGTATCATCCATGTTGCCGATAACCATATTACAGTCTTTGATAACAGAGTAGAGTGTTTTGTAAGTGGCCTGATTTTTGTTAATGGCACTTCCCACATAAATGCTCGTATAGCCGAAATTGCTGGCAAGCGTTGCATTCAAGTCATCGGCAAACATCTCTAAAGTTGTCATTACTTCTGGATTGGGAATGATAACGTCATCTCTTCCTTTTTCTATCTGATCCAACCAATAATGGATAATGGTCGAAAAATCTTCAGCTGTTTCAGGAATTATCTTTCCTTTGGGCTTTACGTCTAAGTAATTGTTGCAGGAAGCCAACAATATCATCAGACCACAATAGATAGATATGAATAGTTTATTTTTCATCGTTTATTGTTATTTAAAATCCAACATTTACGCTAAACATCACAGAACGGCTTATCGGATAAGTAGCACCGGGGGTTTCAGGATCCATGCCTGAATAGCTGGTGAATGTGAAGAAGTTGTTCAGTGACAAAGAGAAATCTACATTGGAGAGAGCCGAATTACTTATTAACTTCTTAGGTAGCGTATATCCTAAAATGATGCTCTTAATTCTGGCATAAGATAAGTTGGTAAGGAAAGCTCCATGCGTGATTTCTTTGTGCATAGGGTTATAATAGCCAAATCCGTAAACCTCACCGAACGGATTCCATACGCGCGGATAAGTGCCATTTGTATTATTGGGCGTCCAACGGTCGGCTGCTACTTTCGGAACATTCAGATGGTGTGCGAACAAATCATTTTGGAAGACTTGTTCACGTTCTGTGTAATTAAATACCCCATTACCGCTTACGGTGTTAGCTGAAGTTGGCGACTTGATGAATTCAAAATTTTTGGCTCCTGTGGCAAAAGTTCCGTTTACGCTAAGGCGAATACCTTTATATTCGGCGGTTACATTAAATCCTCCGGTTACGGGAGCTTCACTCGTGCCTAGATAATACCGGTAATTATCGGGCTTATTCAAGTCGGTAGCTGTGTGTATTTCAGCATCGGGACGCAGCTGGTATGTATATAATCCTGTTTCGGGGTCAATACCTGTGTATCTCCCACTATAGATGGCGTCTACAGGATAGCCCTCCCATAAGTTATTATATCCCATGCTGCTATAGGAAGCTTTATATTTGGTCACTTTATTCTTGTTGTAAGCTATGTTGGCAGAAAGAGACAGACTGAAATCTTTTGTTTTAACAGGAGTTCCATTCAGGGTAGCTTCGATACCTTTGTTGTCAATATTGGCAGTATTGTATTTCTGTTGGGTGAATCCTGTGCTGCTTAGTACTTGCACACCTGTTACAATATCTTTACTTTTCCGGTAGTATCCTTCCACTATACCTGTCAAGCGGTCGTTAAACATTCCGAAATCAAGAGCCACTTTCACGTCTTGCGTCTTTTCCCAACGTAGATTGGGATTCGGTGGACTAACTACTTTTCCTATATGATAAATATTGTTGGAAATATTCCGGTAGTCATCGTAGTAACTGATAATCATTTGTGGGCTGACACTACGGTTGATGTTACCAGTAAATCCGGTTGCTATACGGAGTGTTAATCTGTTCAGTACGGGTTTCAGCGAAGCCATGAAATCTTCTTCACTAACATTCCACGCTGCGCCGGCTGCCCAGTTAGGATTAAATTGTTTGTCACTACCAAAATTAGAACTACCGTCAGTACGGAAAGAGACATTCAGTACATATTTGTTTTTGTAGTAATAGTCAGCAGATGCATAGAAAGAGACAAAGCGTTGTTCGCTCCATGTTTCTCCGTTCGAGCCATCAATAGCAGCGAGATAGGCTTTCAGCTTCTCGTAGCCTACTCCTGTCGGGTCATCAGGAAGTGGGGTTATGGCATTTCCGGTGATTTCGTCGTAACCGTATCGTTTGCTGTACAAACCGTCTGATTTACTTCCGCGGAATTCGGCACCGGCTATAAGGGAGACAGAGTGGTCTCCAAAAGAATCATCATAAGCAAAATGCCCGCGGACCATATAGCTCTCATTATCTACATTGCGTTGCAAGATAGAAGCATATTCCTTATTAGTATTGTTATCGATAGAGAGACGGTTGTCTAAAGCTGCTTTTGTGTTTTTACCATATATTTCCTTTAGACGGTTGGTGGAATAAGTATATGAAGCCAGACCCACAAAACGCAAATGGTTGATAATGCTGTAATCAATTCCTGCACGAACCATTGTTTTTATATTCTTAGTGCGTGAAGAAGTTTCGTCCATTTCGCGAAGTACATTAAATCCACAATCAGGTATAATCTTGGAACTAGTCTTTTTATTGTTATATTCTCCTAGTGCATAATATGTTTCATCTGCCCGGTAACTGCCGTCTTCGTTATACGGACTTTCGTATGGATTGGCAAAATAAGCATATTGGAAAGGATCGAGACTATTCAGTGCCGGGGACTTTGAATATTGATAAGACATGGATGCCCCAAAGTCAATCTTGACTTTCTGGCTGGGGTGCATTGATAGATTAGCTGTCAGGTTATAACGGTCGTAATCATTATTTTTCAATAAACCAGCGTTGCGGGTATATGCTAGTGAAGTATAATAGGTGTATTTGTCTCCACCACCATTAATGGATAGGTTGTGGGTGGTAGAAACACTGTTGCGAAACAGTTCATCGTACCAATCGGTATTCGTTTTACCTAATTCTTCGATATACGTATCTTGTTGTTCTTTGCTCCATCCGGCAAACTTTCCCCTACCAGCACGAATGATGCCTACTACTCCTACCACCGGATAGTCATTTGCCCCGGCTTCAAATCCAGGAGCAGAGAATTCATCCCATAATCCCTGTTCATAGGCAAGCTTCTCTTGTGAATTCATCAAAGAGTAGTTCCGTTGGGGTGGTAAAGTGACTGATACATTGCCTGAATAGTTTATTTGGGCTTTTCCTGATTTGCCTTTTTTGGTGGTGACAACAATTACCCCACCGGCTGCTCGCGAACCATAAATAGCAGCGGCTGAAGCATCTTTCAAAATAGTAATACTTTCTATGTCGCTGGGATTGATGCCAGCGACACCATTCATGAACAAGTCGTCAAATTGACCGGATTTTATTTCAGCACTGGTAGGCATATCGGTACTTCCACTTTGCATGGGAACTCCGTCGATAACCCATAGTGGCTCACCATCTCCGGTGATTGTATTGGTACCTCTGATTCGTATTTTTTGTGTACTACCAGGTTGTCCGGATATGGCTGATACGGCCACTCCTGCTATTTTACCTTGCATGAGGGCGTCTACCGTTGGTTGGGCTTGGTCTTTTAACTGGTCGGCCGAGATAATTCCGACAGAACCAGTCATTTTCTTAAAAGTAGTTTGGGTATAACCTGTAACGACAACTTGATCCAGTTCACTTGTTGCAGATTCCATTTTAATTTTGATAAAAGGTGTTGCTCCTTTCAATAAGTGCTCTACATTTTTCATGCCAATGTAAGAAAAAACAAGTGTCTTGCCTTCTTTCATCTCTTTGATGGAAAACTTACCATCAATATCTGTGGTAACACCGACTTGGGGGAGCTCCTTATAGCGGACGGATACGCCTACTAATGGTACCCCACTTTCGTCAGTTACAATACCTTTCACTGTTACCTGTGCATTTGCAAATAAAGGTAAAATTAGAGCGAAAAGTAATGTTAATGAAAAAATGGTAATTTTATTCATAATTGTATTATATTGGTTTGAATATATGCAAATGTATTATTATTAGCTGATATAAACAAGAAAAATGATAATATTTGTATTTAAAATGTGTGCTTTTGTTTGAGTGAATATCATTCGATGTTTATTATATTTTTATAAAAGTATAGAAAATTGGTTCATGGTATGTTACGACTGGCTTTTTGCATTATACTGCATATTGGGGAGTTTGATATGTTGTAGAAGGCAAAAAAGAAGTGGCTTAATTTGACAATTTTGGGGCATAATTGCTATACCCAAAACGGTTCGTTTCATGTATGGTTATAAATTTATTCCATATCATTATATTTTGGACATGATAAGATTATCATTGAAATATATTTCAACATATGCATTCCTACGATAGAAGTGTCAAAAATAAAAGAGACTAACAATTTCCTTAATTATAAGTTTAGGACTTTATCAGTTAATTCGTTTCTCGGTGAGAAACACTTCGTTTCTCGGTGTCGAACAGGTTGTTTCTCGGTGAGAAACGGGGCGTTGGTTTTAAAGGAAAGCCCCGAATAGTAACCGACTGGATAACAGTGCTTTACAAAACAGTGTTATCTATCAGAAATACATAGGAGTTTTATTGACATTTTTTTGGTAACGCCATTTGTTTCTATTGCATCTATTACTGTAATAATATTTACATTAAAACTAAAATATGGCATTTATAAAAGAATTTGTTTCATTCCTTTCTGAGACAGGAATGAATCTATTTTTAAAGGTGGGGTTGCTCTGAACCGAATCTCTAGGATTTCAGATTGCGCCAAAAGAATCTGATGATTGAAAAGAGAGAGTTCTGCTGGTTTATATCAAATAGGGACGAAGCGTATAGGCATAAAAAAAGGAGCAACGCCTTGCTCCAACCTTTGTTAACCTTAAATCTAATACTATGAAAAACACATTGCAAAGATACGGACTCTTGGGAAATTAGCAAATTATCCAAGAAAAATAGCATGTTTTATAACACGTTTTAATAGTTTTCCCCTACTTGTTAAGAAATTAGTCCTCCTTATTTCAAGGTATGTAACATTAATTTTGAAAATTGAATCGGAGCATACCGTTGATTCTCTGCCGAAAAACCGTTATCTTTGCAAGGATAATCACATTATGCACTCAATAAAAAAGAAAAGGAGACACCCGTGAACGAAGAAGAGATCGTCCTCACCCCGATGATGAAACAGTTTCTGGATTTGAAGGCAAAACATCCGGATGCAGTGATGCTGTTTCGTTGCGGTGACTTTTATGAAACATATTCTACGGATGCCATCGTTGCAGCCGAAATTTTAGGGATCACACTGACAAAACGTGCCAATGGGAAAGGAAAAACTATCGAGATGGCAGGTTTTCCTCATCATGCCCTTGATACCTACCTTCCGAAACTGGTTCGCGCTGGAAAACGTGTCGCTATCTGCGACCAGCTCGAAGACCCCAAAATGACGAAGAAGCTGGTGAAGCGTGGTATTACCGAATTGGTTACTCCTGGTGTTTCTATCAATGATAATGTTCTGAACTATAAAGAGAATAACTTCCTGGCTGCCGTTCATTTCGGAAAGGCTTCCTGTGGAGTTGCTTTTCTCGATATTTCTACCGGTGAATTCCTTACTGCAGAAGGACCTTTTGATTATATAGACAAACTGTTGAATAACTTTGCCCCTAAGGAAATTCTTTTTGAACGTGGCAAACGCCTGATGTTTGAAGGTAATTTCGGTAACAAGTTCTTTACATTCGAGCTGGACGACTGGGTATTTACAGAAACGACTGCCCGTGAGAAACTGCTGAAACACTTTGAAACGAAGAATCTGAAAGGTTTCGGAGTGGAGCACTTGAAAAACGGTATCATTGCTTCCGGTGCTATCCTGCAGTATCTGACAATGACGCAGCATACGCAGATTGGTCACATCACTTCATTGGCACGTATTGAAGAAGATAAATACGTCCGTCTGGATAAGTTCACGGTGCGTAGCCTTGAGCTGATTGGCAATATGAATGATGGAGGCAGTAGTCTAATCAATGTGATCGACAGAACGATCAGCCCGATGGGAGCGCGTCTGTTGAAACGTTGGATGGTTTTTCCGTTGAAGGATGAGAAGCCGATTAATGAACGCTTGAACGTAGTGGAATATTTCTTCCGCCAACCAGATTTTAAGGAATTGATTGAAGAACAGTTGCATCTGATAGGTGACCTGGAACGTATTATTTCCAAAGTGGCTGTAGGGCGTGTGTCGCCTCGTGAAGTCGTTCAGTTGAAAGTTGCCTTGCAAGCAATTGAGCCGATAAAACAGGCATGTATGGAAGCTGATAATGCGAGCTTGAATCGCATTGGCGAACAGTTGAATCTTTGTATTTCTATTCGTGACCGGATTGCCAAAGAGATTAAAAATGATCCTCCTTTACTGATAAATAAAGGTGGAGTGATTCAGGACGGTGTGAACGCAGACTTGGATGAATTGCGGCAAATCTCCTATTCAGGAAAAGATTATCTGCTAAAGATACAGCAGCGGGAGAGCGAAGAGACGGGTATTCCGAGCTTGAAAGTAGCTTATAATAATGTATTCGGTTATTATATCGAAGTCCGTAATGTGCATAAGGATAAGGTTCCACCCGAATGGATTCGCAAACAGACGTTGGTCAACGCAGAGCGTTATATCACGCAGGAACTGAAAGAATACGAAGAAAAGATTTTGGGAGCGGAAGATAAGATTCTGGTTCTGGAAACGCAGCTATATACGGACTTAGTACAGGCATTGATGGAATTTATTCCACAGATACAGATTAATGCGAATCAGATTGCACGTTTGGACTGCTTGTTGTCATTTGCCAATGTGGCCCGTGAGAATCGTTATATCCGTCCGATTATTGAGGATAATGACGTACTGGATATTCGTCAGGGACGTCACCCGGTAATAGAAAAACAACTTCCGATAGGTGAGAAGTATATTGCCAATGATGTAATGCTGGACAGCGATACACAGCAGATTATTATTATTACAGGTCCGAACATGGCCGGTAAGTCGGCACTCTTGCGTCAGACGGCGTTGATTACGCTATTGGCTCAAATCGGCTCGTTTGTTCCTGCGGAAAGTGCGCATATCGGTTTAGTTGATAAGATATTTACCCGTGTAGGAGCGAGCGATAATATATCAGTCGGTGAATCTACATTTATGGTAGAGATGAATGAAGCGGCTGATATCCTGAATAATGTTTCTTCCCGGAGTCTGGTATTATTTGACGAATTGGGTCGTGGTACTTCTACTTATGATGGTATTTCCATTGCCTGGGCAATTGTAGAGTATATCCATGAACATCCGAAAGCAAAAGCACGTACATTATTTGCTACGCATTATCATGAATTGAATGAGATGGAGAAATCTTTCAAGCGCATCAAGAATTATAATGTATCGGTGAAAGAAGTTGATAATAAAGTAATCTTCCTTCGTAAACTGGAACGTGGCGGTAGTGAACACTCTTTCGGTATTCATGTGGCAAAGATGGCCGGTATGCCGAAAAGCATTGTGAAACGTGCAAATGAGATATTGAAACAGCTTGAATCTGATAATCGCCAACAGGGCATAGCAGGTAAACCGTTGGCAGAAGTGAGCGAGAATCGTGGAGGTATGCAGTTAAGCTTCTTCCAGTTGGACGATCCGATTCTCTGTCAGATTCGCGATGAGATATTGAATCTTGATGTGAATAATCTTACTCCTATTGAAGCGCTGAATAAACTGAATGATATTAAGAAGATAGTCAGGGGGAAATAAGCTGAAAATGTATATAATGTCTTAGGATATGTTTTCGATTGTTGTCCTGACATTAGGGAAATGGCATTTGTTTTATTGATAAGAAAGAGGGATTAGTGATGTTTGAACCGCTAATCCCTTTTTTTGATTTAGGCTATTTTCTTTTTCTTCTTGTCATAGAAGAACATGAAATAGACGCCTATTATGATAAACGGAACGCTTAGCCATTGCCCCATATTGAACATCATGCTGTTTTCAAAATCTTCCTGATTTTCTTTTAGGAATTCGATGAAAAAGCGGAAGGTGAAGATGTAAGTCAGGCAGAGCCCGAAGAAGAAGCCACGGTGCAGTTTCTTGCTGTAATTCTTATACAGGTAAATCATGATGAAGAACAGGATAAGATAAGCGATGGCTTCGTAGAGCTGTCCCGGATGACGGGGGAGCATATCTACACGTTCGAAAACGAATGCCCAGGGCACATCAGACGGTTTGCCGATGATTTCGGAGTTCATCAGGTTGGCAAGGCGGATGAAGCAGGCGGTGATTGGAGTAGCTACGGCAATCATATCCAGCACGTCCATATAATGGAGCTTCGTCTTGCGGCAATACAGCCAAAGGGCGATTATCAGTCCTAATGTACCGCCGTGGCTGGCAAGTCCTTCATATCCGGTAAATTTCCAGTTTCCGTCCGGCATGAACTTGATAGGAAGAATCATTTCCCAAAAATGAGACAGGTAGTATCCCGGGTCATAGAACAGGCAGTGTCCTAGGCGGGCACCGATTAGAATACCAAAGAAACAGTAAAAGAAAAGCGCACCCCGGACGTAATGAACGCCGCTTGGGGCGGAATTGCCGACATGAAGCGGGTGGCCATGTATCTGAGCGCCAGCCACAAGACGGTGAAAAACATCCTGGCCCGGAAGGCCTTCACGGTGAGCATGGCGGATGCGGACCACGTGACGGAGTGCGACTACCTGGGCATTGTGTCGGCCAATCAGGTGCCGGACAAGGTGGCCAGGGCGGGGTTCCATGTGACCAAGAGTGCCCATGTGGACGCCCCGCTGGTCGACGAGCTGCCCCTGGCCCTGGAGTGCCGGTTTGTTAGCTTTGACGAGGAGAGTGAGCTGTTGGTGGGCGAGATCGTCAACGTCAGTGCAGACGAGCGCATCTTGAACGCGGACGGCACTATTGATCCGGCCAGGCTGCGCCCCATCACCTTCGACATGGCGAACAGCGCCTACCTGGTGCTGGGGGAGAAGGTGGGCAACGCCTTCCAGGACGGAAAGAAGCTCAAGTGAGAGAATGCGGCGGTTCGGCGAGGCAGTCCGGGCCGCCGCTTTTCCTCTTGAGTGGTGTCTCCCCGCCTGCTATAATAAAGAAAACAGATGTTCTATCAGGAGGCGGTATCATGGAGGATTTGCTGGAGGGGCTGAATGAGGCGCAGCGGGAGGCGGTCACGGCGACCGAAGGCTTTGTTCGGGTGATCGCCGGGGCGGGCTCCGGCAAGACCCGCGCCCTGTCCCATCGGTTTGCGTTCCTGGTCAATGAGCTGGGTATCCTGCCGGGGAATATCCTGTGCGTGACCTTCACCAACAAGTCGGCCGCGGAGATGCGTCAGCGCATCCATCGGCTGACCGGGGACGACGACACGGGCTACATTAACACCTTTCACGGCTTCTGCGTCTCCGTGCTCCAGGAGGACAGCCACGTGGTGGGGTATCCAAAGAGCTTTCTGGTACTGGACAACGCAGACATTGACGCCATGCTGCAGATGATCTATGAGGAGCGGGGCCTCAGCCTCCGGGATATGACCTTCCGGGCGGCGCGGGATATGATCGAAATCCGCAAGCTGTTCAAGGAACCTGAGTATTACCGGGACATGCTTAGTCTGTCGCTGGACGCTCTGAAGCAGAGGTATCTGGACGCGGTACAGGCCGGGGATATGATCTTTTACGGCTACCTCTACCAAGAGAGAAAGTGCTTTGGGCTGGACTACAACGACCTGATCAAATTCACCCTCCATATCTTCCAGGAAAATGAGGCTATCCGGCTCAAGTGGCAGAAGCGGCTGGAGTACATCATGATCGACGAGTTCCAGGACATTGACGGGCTCCAGTATGGACTGATGGAGGTGCTCTGCGGCTATCACAGGAATCTGTTCATCGTGGGTGATCCGGATCAGACCATCTACACCTGGAGGGGGGCCAACGTAAAGTACCTGCTGGATTTTGACAAGCAGTTTCCGGGCACAAAGACCATTCTGATGACGGAAAACTACCGCTCCACACCGGAGATCCTGTCGGCGGCCAACGCCCTAATCGCACAAAACGCCGCCCGTATCCCAAAGGAGCTGCGCCCCACCCTTCCATCCGGCGGGCCCGTCCTGTGCCATTTCGGGGAGAACCCGGTGACGGAGGCCGGATGGATGGCGGGTGAGATGTCCAAGCTGCGGGAGAAGGGGGTGCCCTACCGGGACATGGCGGTGCTCTATCGGGCCCACTATGTCACCCGGGCGGTGGAGGGCGTTCTGCTCCGTGAGAAGATTCCCTATACGATCTACAGCGGCGTGCCCTTTTTCAGCCGGATGGAGATCAAGGATGCCCTTTCCTATCTGCGAATGCTCGCCTACCGGGACGATCTGTCCTTTCGGCGCATCGTCAACGCGCCCAAGCGCAACTTGGGCAAGCGGCGGATGGCTTTTCTGGAGGAATACGCGGCGCAGCAGGGCTGCCCTATATACCGCGCCCTGCAGGAGTGCCTGGACGAGCCCCTGTTTAAGGGGACGCGGGCCCGGTCTTTTGTGTCGTTGATCGAGGGGCTTTCCACCGAATGCGAGGGGCGGCCAGTTTCAGAGGTGCTGTCCGCCGTACTCAACGAGAGCGGCTACGAGATGATGCTCCGCACCGAGGGAAGCCAGGACCGGCTGGACAATCTGGCCGAGCTGAAGCAGGCGGTCTATGAGTATGAGACCACCTGCGGCGAGGAATGTACCCTGGAGCACTACCTGGCCCATGTGGCCCTCTTTACCAATAGCGACACCGGGGAGGTGGGGGACCGTGTGAAGCTGATGACCGTCCATGCGGCCAAGGGGCTGGAGTTCCCCTATGTGTTCCTGTGCGGCATGAACGAAGGGATCTTCCCCTCACGGAAGGTGCGCACCCGTCAGGGAATGGAGGAGGAGCGGAGGCTGGCCTTTGTGGCGGTTACACGGGCAGAGAAGGGGCTGTACCTGTCCGAGGCGGACGGGACGAATTTCGACGGCTCACCCCGCTACTCTTCCCGGTTCCTGCTGGACATGTGGGGGACATTCATCCCCGTACCGGAGCCCCAGGAGGGCCTGCTGAAGGCGGCCAGGGGTACGCCGAGAGCAGCAACCGCGCCCTGCCCCCGGACGACGGCGCGGTGCTCCTTCCGGTGGGCCAGAGGGTGCGGCATTTCGTGTTCGGGCTGGGCCGGGTGCTGGACGTGGACCTGAACCGGGGAGCCCACCTGGTCCAGTTCGACGATATGGAGACGCCCCGGCGGATCTCTTTCCGGGCGAAGCTGGAGGCTTGGCCGGAGGATGTCCCTTCAACGGGTGAGCGGCAAAACTCCGATTACGAATAATTTGTAAAAACTTTGGCCTAACCCCTAGGCAAACGTGGAAAACTATATTAAAATAAAAGGGACTGAATACCGTATAAAGGGGTTGAACGTATGAGTGAACCGCAGTATAAGCGGGTCCTTTTGAAATTGAGCGGCGAGGCGCTGGCCGGAGAGGCCAGCCGTGGCCTGGACTTCGACGTGATCGGCAGTGTGTGCGACGTAATCAAGAAGTGCGTAGCCTGTGGCGTGCAGATCGGCATCGTGGTGGGCGGCGGCAACTTCTGGCGCGGCGTCAAGGACGGCGGCGACCGGATGGAGCGCACCCGCGCCGACCACATGGGTATGCTGGCCACTACCATCAACGCCCTGGCCGTGGCCGACGTGCTGGAGCAGAAGGGCGTGGACGTGCGGGTGCAGACCGCCATCGAGATGCGCGCCATGGCCGAGCCGTACATCCGCTCCAAAGCCATCCGGCACATGGAGAAGGGCCGGGTCGTGATCTTTGGCTGCGGCACCGGCAACCCGTTTTTCTCCACTGACACGGCCGCGGTGCTGCGGGCCGCGGAGATCGACGCGGATGCCATTCTGCTGGCTAAGAACATTGACGGCGTCTACAGCGCCGACCCGAAGAAGGACCCCTCTGCGGTCAAGTATGACACCATCACTTATGACGATATGCTGGCCCAGCACCTGCAGGTGATGGACTCCACCGCCACGTCCCTGTCCATGGACAACAAGATCCCGGTGGTTCTGTTTGCGTTGAAGGACCCGGAGAACATCCTGCGGGTCGTTATGGGAGAGAAAATTGGAACCATTGTCAAGGAGGAACCGTGATATGAAGGAAGTCAACAAGGAATTCGATGCAAAGATGCAGAAGACCATTGACGTGGTCATGAGCGATTTCGCCAGCGTCCGGGCCGGCCGCGCCAACGCCGCCGTGCTGGACAAGATCACCGTGGACTACTACGGTGCTCCCACGCCTCTGAACCAGGTAGCGGCTATCTCCTCCCCAGACCCCAGGAGCCTGATGATCCAGCCTTGGGATAGCACCCTGCTCAAGGCCATTGAAAAGGCCATCCAGACCTCCGATCTCGGCATCAATCCACAGAATGACGGTAAAGTAATTCGCCTTGCCTTTCCGCAGCTCACGGAGGAACGCCGCAAGGAGCTGACGAAGCAGGTCAAGAAGTACGGCGAAAACGGCAAGGTGGCCATCCGCAACATCCGCCGGGATGCCATGGAAAAGTTTAAGGCCATGGAAAAGAAGTCGGAGATTACCGAGGACGACCGGAAGGACTATGAGAAGGAGCTCCAGGACATGACCGAAAAGCGCTGCAAGCAAATCGACGAGCTCACTGCCAAAAAAGAGACAGAGCTGATGGCGGTCTAAGCCTGTAAAGCAGATAGACCTCACGGTGCGGGACACCTGGATGTCCCGCACCGGAATTTTATGGGACCGGGTAGGATAAACTATGTCATTCTTAAAAACGAAAGAGAGCGGGGAGGCACAGGTGGATTTTGACCGCCTGCCCCGCCACGTGGCAATCATCATGGACGGAAACGGCCGCTGGGCCAAGCGCCGTGGCCTGCCTCGTACGGCGGGGCACGCCGCGGGGGCAGAGACTTTCCGCAGCATCGCCACCTATTGTCAGAAGATCGGACTGGAGTACCTTACAGTGTACGCCTTTTCCACGGAGAACTGGAAGCGCCCGCTGGAGGAGGTTTCCGCCATCGTGGGCCTGCTGAAAAAGTATCTGCTGGAGTCCATCGAAAAGATGGAGAAGGACAAAATTAAGCTCCACTTTTTTGGTGATCTGGAGCCGCTGCCCCAGGAGCTCAAGGATATGTGCCGGAAAACCAGCGAGATTTCCGAGCGGTATGAGGGGATGCAGGTCAACGTCTGCTTCAACTATGGGGGACGGGACGAGATCGTTCGGGCCGCCCGACATTTCGCCGCAGACTGTGCGGCGGGAGGACGGAAACCGGAGGAGCTGACCGAGGTGCTGTTTTCCGAATACCTCTGCTCCAATGGTGTACCCGACCCGGATCTGGTGATCCGCCCCAGCGGGGAAGTGCGCATTTCCAACTTCCTGCTGTGGCAGTCCGCCTATGCGGAATTCTATTTTACTGACGTACTGTGGCCCGATTTTTCCAAAGAGGAGCTGCATAGGGCGTTGGCGGCCTACCAGGGCCGTTCCCGCCGTTTTGGAGGTGTCTGAGTGGGTAAGCGAATCATGGTGGCGGTTATTTTCATCCCGCTCCTGCTGGTGCTGTTTTACCTGATTTCTCCCGCGTATCCCTGGGCTCTGTGCCTCCTCATTGCCGGGCTGTCCATGATCGCGGTGCATGAGGTGCTCTGGTCCACCGGCTTTTTGAAGCATACCCGCATCTCCGGCTACTCCATCATACTGGCCGGGCTGATTCCCTTCTGGGTCTACTATGACGGGCGGCCTCTGCCCGCGCTGTGCGGCCTGTTCGTGTATGTGGTGCTTCTCTTTGCAGAGGCCATCGCAAGCCACAAGCGCCTGTCTCTGGAGAAGCTGGGAGGCGCCTTTTTCCTGACTGTGGTGATCCCCTTCTTCCTGTCCTCCTTCCTGCGCATTCGCCAGATGGAGCACTGGGAGCCTTTGCTCATCCTGCCCCTGGTGGCGGCCTTTATCAGCGATGCCTTCGCACTGTTTGCGGGCATGGCTTTCGGCAGGCACAAGCTGGCGCCGGAGCTCTCTCCTAAAAAGACGGTGGAGGGGGCCGTGGGCGGCTTCGTGGGGACGGTGGTGTGCACGGTACTGTACGGCGTGCTGCTCCGCTTCGCCTTCGACTATACTGTGAACTACCTGTACCTGGCCCTCTACGGAGCCCTGGGCAGCGCCATCTCCCAGATGGGCGACCTGTCATTTTCCTATATCAAGCGGCAGTACGGAATCAAGGATTTCGGCAACATTTTTCCCGGACACGGCGGCGTGCTGGATCGGTTTGACAGCGTGATCTTCTGCGCGCCCCTGATCGAATTGTTGCTCCGGTTCCTGCCCGCCGTGGGAGGAGCATAGCATGGAACAAAACCGCTGTATTTCTCTGCTGGGCTCCACTGGCTCCATCGGGCGGCAGTCACTGGACGTGATTGCCGCCTGTGGCATGCGTGTGGCCGCCTTAACGGCCAACCGGGACGTGGAGCAGATGGAGAAGCAGTGCCGCCGCTTCCAGCCGGAGCTGGCGGTGATGATGGACCCGGAGGCCGCCGCGTCCCTGCGCCTGCGCCTGGCTGACACGCCCATCCGCGTGGCGGAGGGGATGGAGGGCCTGCTGGAGGCGGCCAGCCTGGAGGCGGCGGACACGGTGCTCACCGCCGTGGTGGGGATCGTGGGACTCCGTCCCACTTTGGCCGCCATCCGGGCTGGTAAGCGCATCGCCTTGGCCAACAAGGAGACACTGGTGTGCGCCGGGGAGCTGGTGAGCGATGCGGCTGCATGGAGCGGCTCCCAAGTGGTGCCGGTGGACTCGGAACACTCCGCCATCTTCCAGTGTCTCCAGGGCTGCCAGGACAGGGGAGAGGTGCGCCGCCTGATTCTGACCGCCTCCGGCGGCCCCTTCTGGGGATGGAAAGGGGAGGACCTTGCCGGAGTGACGGTAGAGCAGGCTCTGGCCCATCCCAACTGGAATATGGGGGCCAAGATCTCCGTGGACTCGGCCACCATGATGAACAAGGGACTGGAATTTATTGAGGCCATGCGCCTTTACCACATGCCCCCGGAAAAAATCTCCATTGTGATTCACCGGGAGAGTATAGTCCATTCCCTGGTGGAATACTGTGATCATGCGGTGCTGGCGCAGCTTGGCGTGCCCGATATGCGCCTGCCCATTCAATACGCCCTGACTTGGCCCGGCCGGGTTGCGGCGGTGGCAGAGCCGCTGGACCTGCTGTCCTGCCCGCCCCTGACCTTCCATGCGCCGGACTATGTGGCGTTCCCCTGTCTGGCCCTGGCCCTGGAGGCCGCCCACACCGGCGGCAGCGCCACGGCGGTGCTCAACGGGGCCAACGAGGAGGCCGTGGGGCAGTTCCTGGCCGGACAGCTCTCTTTTTCCGGCATTGCGGAGCAGGTGGCCTACGCCATGGCCGCGGTTCCCGCGGTGCAGTCTCCCTCCCTGGGGGACATTCTGGACGCGGATCAGGCGGCGCGGGAGGCCGTGCGGGGACACCGGCCCGATACGCACTGAGTAAGGAGCGATGCTATGACCATCCTGTTCATCCTGATTACCATCCTGCTCTTCGGCGCGCTCATCGCCATCCATGAGTTCGGACACTTCATCGCGGCCAAGACCCTGGGGGTGCGGGTGGAGGAGTTCGCCATCGGTATGGGCCCTAAGCTGCTCTCCAGGACAAGGGGGGAGACGACCTACTCTCTCCGGGCCCTGCCCATCGGAGGGTTCTGCTCCATGGAGGGTGAGGAGGAGGCCTCGGACGATCCCCGGTCCTTCAGCGGTAAGCCGGCGTGGAAAAAATTCATCATTCTGGTGGCCGGAGCATTTTTGAATTTTGTGACGGGGCTGGTGATCCTGCTGGTGCTCTTTTCCGTGGCGGGGAGTCCGTCCGCGCCGGTGGTCAGCGGTTATCTGCCGGGGGCGGAGGACATTCGGGAGACCGGCCTGCTGCCCGGCGACGAATTCTACCGCATCGACGGGCACCGCATCTATTTCCAGAGCGATGCGATTCTTTTCCTGGGCCGGGCGGGGGAGGATGTGGCCGTCGAGGTGCTCCGGGACGGCCGGCGGCTCGATCTGGGCACTCTGCACCTGCCCTACCGTACCCTCACCGACGAGAGCGGCCAGCAGAGCCTGAAGCGGGGAGTCATGGTGGGGGAGCTCCGGGAGGCCGGGCCCCTGGGCACCCTGCGCAACGCCTGGTACCAGTCCATCGACTACGTGCGAACGGTATGGCTCAGTCTGGGGGATCTGATCCGCGGCGCGGTGAGCCTCAACGACATGGCCGGCCCCATCGGCATCTTCGCCATGGCCGGCGAGGTGGGCCAGCAGGGGGCGGCTGCCGCCGGAATGGCCGGGGCTCTGCTCAATATTTTCAGCTTTGTGGCGCTGATCGCCATCAATCTGGCGGTGATGAACCTGCTGCCCATCCCCGCTCTGGACGGCGGGCAGATTCTTTTCCTACTCGTGGGCGGCATTTACCACTTCTTCACCCACAGGCGTATCGACCAGAAGTACCTGGGCTATATCAATATGGCGGGCTTCTTCTGCCTCATTGCCCTGATGGTGGTGGTGGCCGTCAGCGACGTAAACAAATTGATCCTGTAGGGAGGCTTGTCCTATGACCAGACAGATTCGCGTGGGCGGCGTCCCCATCGGGGGGGGTGCTCCGGTCACCATTCAGTCCATGACCAACACCCGCACCGACGATGTGTCCGCCACAGCGGAGCAGATCAAACGTCTGGCGGCGGCGGGGTGCGAGATTGTGCGGGTGGCGGTGCCCGATCTGGCCGCCGCCCGGGCGGTGGGGGCCATTCGGGAGCGGAGCCCCATCCCTCTGGTGGCGGACATCCATTTCGATTACCGGCTGGCCCTGGAGTGCGTGGCCGCCGGGTGCGACAAAGTGCGCATCAATCCGGGCAACATCGGCGGGGAGGACCGGGTGAAGGCGGTGGCCGACGCCTGCCGCCAAAAGGGGATTCCCATCCGTATCGGAGTCAACGGCGGCTCCCTGGAGAAGCCCATCCTGGCCAAATACGGCGGGGTGACGCCGGAGGCCCTGGTGGAGTCGGCCTTTGGACATATCCGCCTGCTGGAGAAATTTGACTTTACCGACATATGCGTGTCCCTCAAGTCCTCCAGCGTGCGCACCACCATGGCGGCCTACCGCCTGATGAATCGGGAAAGTGATTATCCTTTACATCTTGGGGTGACGGAGACCGGCACCCTGCGCATGGGCACCCTCAAATCCGCGGTGGGCATCGGCGGCTTGCTGGCCATGGGTATCGGGGACACCATGCGGGTCTCTCTCTCCGCCGATCCGGTGGAGGAGGTATACGCCGCCCGGGACATCCTCAAGGCCGCCGGGGTGCGGAAGGAGGGACCGGAGCTGGTGTCCTGCCCTACCTGCGGGCGCACCCGTATCGACCTCATCGGCCTGGCCACCCAGGTGGAGGAGCGGCTTAAGGCCGTGGACAAGCCCATCACCGTGGCGGTCATGGGCTGTGTGGTCAACGGCCCCGGAGAGGCCTCCGCCGCCGACGTGGGCATCGCCGGCGGCAACGGGGAGGGCCTGCTCTTCCGCAAGGGAGAGATCGTGAAAAAGGTTCCCCAGGAGGCCCTGGTGGACGAGCTTTTCGCACTAATTGAGGAACTTTGACGGAGGAGGCAGGAGCGTTTCAACCATGTCACAGGCACAGAAGATTCCCTTTTTGAATTTGTTTTCCGCCTGGCGGCCCGGTGAAGAGCTGGCGGCCCTGGCAGGCGGCTATCTGGTCACGGGGGCGGTGATCGATAAGGCGGCCCGCTCTATCCGCGCCAAGGTGGAGTGCCCTCGAATGCCCGAGGAGGGCCTGCGGCACCAGATCGAGAAGAGCCTGGCCTTGGCCTACCGGGTGGAGCGGGTGGAGCTGGAGATGGGAGCGGCGGCCGCGACTGCTCCCACATCGGCTCCTGTGGCGGCTGAACCGGCTCCTGCGGCCAGCGCCCCTCCTCCTCCGCCCCCGGCCGCCCCGGTGGAGGAGGATGCCATGGCGGCCTTCCGCCGCACGGAGGAGATCCGCCGGAGAGCTCTGGCTGGTCTCAAAACTGCCAGCCCGCGGGAGAAAAAGGCGGCCTCCGGCGGCCCGAGAGGAAAGCTACTCTACGGCAAGCACGAAATCAAGCGGGAGAGCATCCCCATGAGCACCCTGGAGCTGGACATGGGAACCGTCATCGTCAAGGGAGACGTGTTTGCCGTGGATCACCGGGAGCTGAAAAAGCGGGGCGCATGGGTGGTGTGCTTCGATGTGACGGACTATACCGGCTCGGTGCGGGTGTCCAAGTTTTTCCCCGGTGACGAGGGGAAGGGCATTGTGGACGGGGTGAAGAAGGGCCAGCATCTGGTGATCCAGGGCAAGCTGAACATCGACCGCTTCACTGGCGACATGGTGCTGGAGCCCTACGCCATCATGGAGAGCGCCAAGCCCATGAAGACCGACGACGCGCCGGAGAAGCGGGTGGAGCTCCACTTGCACACCACCATGTCCTCCATGGATGCCCTCACCCAAGTGAGCCCCAAGGCGGGGCCGGACAAGAACGTGGTCAAGCGGGCGGAAGCGTGGGGCCATCGGGCCATCGCCATCACCGACCACGGCGTGGCCCAGGCATTCCCCGATGCCTGGCACTCGGCCAAGAAGATCAAGGTGCTTTACGGCGTGGAGGCGTACTTCATTAACGACGTAGACGACCGGGTGGTGGTACACGGGGACAAGGAACAAGACTTTACAGGTGATATCGTCTGTTTCGACATTGAGACTACCGGTCTGGACAAGCGGCGGGATGTAATCACCGAGATCGGAGCGGTGGTACTGCGGAACGGGGAGGTGGTGGAGCAGTTCTCCACGTTTGCTGATCCTGAACGGCCTCTGACCCGCGAGATCACCGAGCTTACCGGCATTACCGACGAGATGCTGAGGGGAGCCCCCTCCCAGGCGGAGGCCATAAATGCCTTTCTGGACTTCGTGGGAGACCGCCCGCTGGCCGCCCACAATGCGGAGTTCGACATGGGCTTCATCGCCGAGGGGTGCCGCCGCATGGGCCGCCCCTTCGACAGCACCTCCATCGACACGCTGATTCTGGCCCAGAACCTGCTGCCGGAGCTGGGCAAGCACAAGCTGGACATCGTGGCGGAGCACCTGAACCTGCCCGCCTTCAACCACCACCGGGCCTATGACGACGCGGCCACGGTGGGCTATATGCTGGTACCCTTTTTCGAGATGCTGCGGGACAGGGGTGTACATACCCTCCAGCAGATCAATCCGGCTATGGCTAGGCTGCGTACCGGGGGCAAGGCCCGCCGCCAGCCCAAGCACCTAATCGTGCTGGCCAAGAACCAACTGGGCCTGCGCAATCTCTACAAGCTCATCTCGGCCTCTCACCTGGACCACTTCAAACGCTACCCCATCATGCCCAAGAGCCTGATCAACCAGCACCGGGAGGGACTCATTATCGGCTCGGCCTGCGAGGCTGGAGAGCTGTTTCAAGCAGTTGTAAAGCGGAAAGACTTTGCGGAGCTTAAGCGTATTGCCTCCTGGTACGATTTCCTGGAGATTCAGCCTTTGTGCAACAATGCCTTCATGCTGCGCAAGGGTATGGTGCAGAGCCAGGAGGAGCTGAAGGACTTCAACCGCACCATCGTATCCCTGGGTGAGGCGCTGGACAAGCCCGTGTGCGCCACCGGCGACGTCCATTTCCTGGACCCGGAGGACGAGATCTACCGCCATGTCCTGCTGGCCTCCAAGGGCTTTGAGGATGCTGACTCGTCTCTGCCCATCTACTTCAAGACCACCACCGAAATGCTGGAGGAGTTTGCCTATCTGGGGAAGGAGAAGGCCTATGAGGTGGTGGTGCGCAACACCAACCTGGTGGCCGACTGGTGTGAGGACGTAGTGCCTCTGCCCCAGGGGCTGTTCGCCCCCAAAATCGAGAACTCAGCGGAGGAGCTGACCAGTCTGGTCTGGGGGAAAGCAAAAGCCCTTTACGGTGAGGAACCGCCCAAAATCGTGGTGGACCGCATCAATGCCGAGCTGGGCGATATCATCAAGTGCAAGTACGACGTCATTTATATGTCGGCCCAGAAGCTGGTGCAGGACTCCCTGGCCCACGGCTACCTGGTGGGCTCCCGTGGCTCCGTGGGCTCGTCCCTGGTAGCCTTCATGTCGGGCATCACGGAGGTGAACTCCCTGCCGCCCCACTACCGCTGTCCCAAGTGCAAGCACTCGGACTTCGACACTGCCAAGGAGAAGGGGATCGGCTGCGGCGCGGACATGCCCGACGCGGTGTGCCCCGTCTGCGGAACGCCCTACGCCAAGGACGGCTTCAACATCCCCTTCGAGACCTTCCTGGGCTTCGGCGGCGACAAGGTGCCCGACATCGATCTGAACTTCTCCGGCGAATATCAGGCCAACGCCCACCGGTACACCTTTGAGCTGTTCGGGCAGACCCACGTGTTCCGGGCGGGCACCATCGGCACCGTGGCGGAAAAGACCGCCTTCGGCTATGTCAAGAAGTACATGGATGAGCGGGGAAGGACGGTAAACCGGGCGGAGGAGAACCGGCTGGCCCAGGGCTGCACCGGCGTCAAGCGCACCACCGGCCAGCACCCCGGCGGCATGGTGGTCATCCCCCAGAACCGGGAGATCTACGACTTCTGTCCGGTGCAGCACCCCGCCGACGATCCCAACAGCGACATCATTACCACTCACTTCGAATATCACTCCATGGAGTCCAACCTGCTCAAGCTGGACATGCTGGGCCACGATGATCCCACCATGATCCGCATGCTCCAGGATCTCACCGGGGTGGATCCGCAAAAGATCCCTCTGGACGACCGGGACACCATGAGCATCTTCACCTCCTCTGAGGTGCTGGGCTTCGTGGACGACCCCATCCTGGGCCCAACCGGCGCCGTGGCCATCCCGGAGTTCAACACCAAGTTCACCCGCGGCATGCTGGTGGACACCCAGCCCCACGAGTTTGACATTCTCCTGCGCCTGTCCGGCTTCTCCCACGGAACCGACGTGTGGCTGGGCAACGCCCGGGATCTGATTGTGGATCAGGGCGTCCCGGTCGGCCAGGCCATCGGCTGCCGCGACGACATCATGCTCTTCCTCATCTCCTGTGGCATGCCGGAGAAGCGGGCCTTCAAGATCATGGAGTCGGTGCGTAAGGGCCGGGGCCTGCCGGATGGGGCGGAGGAGGAGATGAGGGCCGCCGGCGTACCCGACTGGTACATCGGCTCCTGCAAGAAGATCAAGTACCTGTTCCCCAAGGCCCACGCGGTGGCCTATGTCATGATGGCCTTCCGCATCGCCTGGTTCAAGGTCCACCGCCCCCTGGCCTTCTACGCCGCCTTCTTCTCCATCCGGGCCAAGGCCTTCGACGCCACCTTCATGTGCCAGGGGATGGATGTGTGCAAGGCTAAAATGCGGGAGATTGAGAGCAAGGAGAAGCCCTCTCCCGTGGAGGAGGATATTTTGGTTACCCTTGAGGTGGTCTATGAGTTCTATCTGCGAGGGTTCACCTTTGAGCACATGGATCTCTACCGCTCTCACGCGGTCAACTTCCTGCCAGACAATGAGAAGGGAAGCCTGCTGCCCCCCTTCACCTCTGTGCCTGGTCTGGGCGAGACGGCGGCCTGGTCTATCATGGAGCAGCGGGAGGGAAAGCGGTTTATATCCATCGAGGAGTTTTCCGCAGCCTGTCCCAAGGTCTCCAAGACCCACATCGAGCAGCTCAAGGCCGCTGGTGCTCTGGACGGCATGCCGGATACGAGTCAGATTACCCTGTTCGACGGACTGTTTTAACCGGCATGCCGTCCGCTGCCTGTAGCGTCCGAGCGTTTTGCCGCAGGCAAAACCTCGATGGCGGGGCGAATTGATTTCGTCCCGCCAGATGGAGGGAAACGGGACCCCAGGGACGGCGCGGCCGCCCCTGGGCCATGCCGGATACGAGTCAGATTACCCTGTTCGACGGACTGTTTTAACCGGTATCCTGTCCTCTGTTGCCTACGGCCATTGTTAGGGCGCAGAGGAATTTCTGAGTGGAATTTACAGTTGTAACAGAATAAAATCCGTGGTATTCTTATGCCATCCAGATGAGAAAGGAGTGTATTTATTATGCTGAACGAAAAAGTTGCCTCTCTGCTGAACGAGCAGATCAATAAGGAGTTCTACTCCGCTTACCTGTATCTGGAGTTCTCCGCCTACTTCGAGGACGAGGGACTGGACGGCTTCGCCAACTGGTACAAGGTGCAGGCGCAGGAGGAACGGGATCACGCCATGCTTATGTTCCAGTATCTCCAGAACAACAGCCACCGCCCGGTGCTGGAGGGCATTGCCAGGCCCACCGCCGCCCCCAACGGCAGGCTGGAGGTGCTCAAGGCCGGCCTGGCCCATGAGCAGTATGTCACCAATCTGATTCACACGATCTACGATGCAGCCTATGAGGTCAAGGACTTCCGCACCATGCAGTTCCTGGATTGGTTTGTCAAAGAGCAGGGCGAGGAGGAGAAGACCGCCGAGGATATGATCAAAAAGATGGAGCTCTACGGCGACGATGCCAAAGGCCTCTACATGCTCAACAGTGAGCTGGCGGGCCGCACCTATGCAGCTCCCAGTCTGGTACTGTAACCTGTAGTTGAAACTGTAGACAAGGTGGGTGCCCTGCTATGGACAGGGCACCCACCTTACACATATATGCCGCGTCAGGGCATAAAAAGCTCAGGCCGCGTAGTCCAGGGCGACTGGGCGCTGGTGACAAACATAGTATAGAGGCGGCTGAGGGTATTCCAGCTCTCCTGATCCAGCGTCCCGGTTTCCGGACGGTGATTCAGATGTTGAATCCACTTGATGTTGTGCTCGGTGGCGGCATTGTTTACCCCGGAGACATCACAGGTTTCCACGCCGTTCAGGACCCGAGACAGCCCGCAGAACATGGACTGCACCAGGTTAAGATGAACGCTGGCCTCACCCGGTGCGACGGAAAACTCTGGACTTGGAAAGCTGCGGGTGGGCAGCGGAGTGAGGCGGGAAACCACCTGGTGATACAAGGAAACGATAGCGTCCCAGGTGGCCTGGTTTACCTGTCCGGTGACCGGAGGGAAAAATTCCCTCTGAAAGAGCATGACGGCCTCTAGGGTGCGTTCGCCGAAAATTCCGTCCGGCGTGAGACGGGGGAGGAAGGGGTAAGCGAAAGAAATGGTGCGCAGCATGGTTTGGAGGCTGCGTACGGGCTGTCCAATCAGGTGGAGTTGGGAGCGAATCATGTGGCGTCTTCTCCTCTCTCGTCGGTGCTGCCCAGTGTCATGGGTTGGCCGGGGTACTGGGTCAGGCTGGTGGCTTCGCTCTCGGGAAGCTCCGGCCGGAACTGCTCTGGGATGACATTGGTATATTGGCTCATGGTATCCACTATGCCGACATAAAATCGGTAGAGTGCGGCCCAGGTGTCCTCGCCTACAACGCCGTCTTGGTACAGACCAGCCATCTGTTGAAGAGCCAGGACTGCGTTTTGGGTGGATTGCCCGAAAATCCCGTCCACAGCCACCGGGGGGATGTTATTATAAAACTCCGCCACCACAGAGAGAAGGTACTGTATTACCTTGACATTTTCTCCGGTGTCGCCGAGGGAAATGGTATCGGGGCGGTTGACGGGCACCAAGGTGGTGTAGAAGGTCTGACCCTCGCTGACCAGCTCCGCCAATTCCAGAACGCCCACGTACAGAAAGACCAGCTTATACCAGGTGGCGTTTCCAACGACTCCGTCCGGCGTCAGGCTGAAAATCTGCTGGAATTTGATGACCGACTGCTCGGTGGACGCTCCGAAGATCCCGTCCACCGGCTGAACCTTCGGAATAGCGGGGTAATCGCGGGAGATGCGGTTGAGCATGGTCTGGATGCGCACCACCGGCTCCCCCCGGTCGCCCAGCCGCACCGGAGTTCCGGGGTAGGAGCTGCGGATACCCATGACAGGAGCATTGTTCACGATCTCGATATTGTCGCCATAATAGTTTCGCAGGATGGTGACGGAGTCGGCGCCCTGCTCTGCCATGGCCTGGCTGCCCCACTGGGAGAGACCGTCGCAGGTGGTGGTGGTGCCGTTGCAAAATTTGGCTGCCAGGGGCTCCACAAAGCCGGTGCGCCGTATGTAGGAATTGAAGATCTCATCCACCATCTGGCTGATGTTCTCAAAAATGTTGCGCCCTTTGATGAATTTCTGGTCGTAGGCCGTGCTGGCGGTGATGTTGAAGGGGTAGCCGCGGCTGGGGTAATATTCGGTATATACCCGGTTGAGGGCAAACGAAATGATCGCCAGGATGTTTGCCCGGATAGCCGCCGGCTCCCAGGTGGGATAGATCTCGCTGGAGGCCACATTCTTAACGTATTCCGGGAAGGAAACCGTCACATTTTCCGCAGCGGCGCTGGGGGCGCCCAGATGCACGGTGATGTATTGTGGGACATAGGGCGTTACAGGTGTGGTCGGCATGGGGGTACCTCCTTACAGATCCTGGGGTGGAATATCCACGATCTCCCCCCGGGTAGACGACGAGGTCTGCTCCGGCAGGGGAATCAGCTCCAGCTCCTGTAGTGTTTCCGTATTAGGAAAGACCTGGACATTCTCCACCAGAAGCATCTCATAGCCCGGTACCTCCACCCAGATGTCACAGACGGCGAAGGGGGACTCTGTCCCTGGGGATTCACTGGCAGACGGCTCGGGTGTGGCGACGCGGATCGGCGCGGTGCGTCCGTTTTCGTCCGTCACCCGTAAGGCCAGCAGCGTATGCCGCCCGCCACCCGCCCTCTGCGTCACCGCTACAGTAGCACCCGGCACCGGGAGCTGGGCCCGGGAGGTATATACGCGGGTGACAATGGTTCCAATCGAGGCCAATTGGCATTCCTCCTTTTCCTCACTCTATGCACCGGACCGGAAGGCGGTTCCAGGGAAAAGAACGTTGACATCGGCCCCTCTTTCGAGTAAACTGAATAGGAATCTTGCAGCGGAACGGGCGAGTTACGTGCGGTACCGCTTTGGAACAAGAAGAAGAGTGATGGAGCTATGAAAAAAGATAAAGTGTCCAGTGCGGTGATACGTCGCCTCCCACGGTACTACCGCCACCTGAACGACCTCTATTTGGCCGGTGTGGAGCGCATTTCATCCAACGCGCTGGGCAAATCCATGGGGCTGACCGCCTCACAGATCCGGCAGGATCTCTCCTGCTTCGGCGGGTTCGGCCAGCAGGGCTACGGCTATAATATTGAAAATCTGCGGGGGGAGATTTCCGACATTCTGGGTATGAACCGCGGCCACAACGCGGTCATTCTGGGGGCGGGCAACTTGGGCCGGGCCCTGATGGAAAACTTTCACTTCGAGCGCTCCGGTGTGGCGCTTTCGGCCGCCTTTGATGTGGCGCCGGATGTGGTTGGGCAGAGACTCTCCGGGGTGCCGGTCCACCACGTGGATCAGTTGGAGGAGTATCTGGGCCAGCATCCGGCCAGCATCGGGGTGCTGACGGTTCCCCGGAGCGTGGCCAACCGGATCGTCGGTCGGCTGGTGGCCTCCGGCGTGAAAGGAATCTGGAATTTCACCAATATTGAGCTGACGGTGGACGCGCCGGACATAGTGATTGAGAACGTCCACTTTGCCGACAGCCTGTTGGCGCTGAGCTATATGATTTCGGAGGTACCATGAAGAGACTTGCCGTTGGCCTGCTTGCCCTGGTCATCCTGATAGGCTGTGCGGCAGTATATGCCGCCGATACGGGAACAGGGGAGAGCCTTGTAACGCAGGGCTACCTGAACGACACTTATATTCCGGACGTACTGCGGCAGGCGGAGACACGCATCGCGGAGCAGACAAAGACCGTCTACGACTCTGTGCTGGCGGATCTGAATGCCAGGCACAGCGGTTATCTGGCCCGGGCAGGTGGAGAACAGTGCTATGCCGCCTCAATCACGGATTTCCGCTTTAAAAGGGGAGACGTGGTCAGCCTGCCTGCCGGTTCCGGGCTGCTGCTCCTGGCTGGAAGCGGAACCGTGTCCTATTCCGGCGGCAGTGTGGTGGATATTACGGTGGGGCAGACCGTGGCCTCCGGCACCGCGCTGACCGCACGTCACCGCGTCTTAGCGGCCGAAAATACCACAGCGGCAGTGACAATCACCTCTGATACTGCGGTTTTGGGCGTAGAGGGCTTCTATACCGTGTCCTCCGGAGCGGGGCTGGACTATAATGCTCTGGCCGACGCATTAAAGCAGATGGGGCTGTTCCAGGGCACTGGAACGGCCTACGGCTCCGGGTATGATCTGGAGCAGGCTCCCACCCGTATCGTGGGACTGGTCATGTTCCTGCGTTTGATCGGGGAGGAGGGGGCTGCGCTGAGCAGCACAGCGGCCAACCCCTTTGCGGACACCCCTGCCTGGTGCGACCGCTATGTGGCCTATGCCTATGAGAAGGGCTATACCAAGGGCAACAACGTCAGTGCCGGTGGACAGCGCTACTTTGGACCGGATGCACAGCTCTCGGCAGGGGAGTACATGACCTTTCTTCTGCGGGCGCTGGGCTACTCGGACAGCGGGGCGTCGCCTGACTTCTCCTGGGCCAATGCCGTGGGCAAGAGCGTGGAGTTTGGTGTGCTCAACGCTGCGGAGCAGGCCAAGCTGACAGGCAGCCCCTTCCTGCGGGCCCAGGTGGCCTATCTGTCCTATTTCGCACTGTCGGCCCCTCTGAAGGACGGCAGCGGCATCCTGCTGGACAGGACGGCTGCCAGCAGCGGCATGGACAAAGCCGTATTTCAGGCGGTGATGAACGGCGTCACCGTGGACAGGCTGAGCTGAATGGAAAGACCCTCCGGTTTACCGGAGGGTCTTTTTGTAAATGTTGCCCATTGACAACTGTTAGCAAGATAACTAAAATAAACTCTGTAAAATAGCTTGCATGGAAGGGGGGTGTCTGAATGAGGCAAGAACGCCATGCGGGTTACGAGGTCAAGGCGCTGTCCAATCTGATCCGGCGCAAGGTCTGGGAGCTCTCCGGCCAGCCGGAGTGCGATGCTTTTACCGAGATGCAGGGGATGCTTCTGGGATTTCTGTGCCATAATCGGGATCAGGAAATCTTTCAGAAGGATCTGGAGGAGGCGTTTTATATCCGCCGCTCTACCGCGTCTAGGCTGCTGAAGCGCCTGGAGGAGGAGGGATTTGTGATGCGGTGCTCCGTATCCCGTGACGCCAGGCTCAAGCAGGTGATGGCAACGCCGAAAGCGGAGGCCCTGAACCAGCAGATTGCCTCGCGCATCACACAGGTAGAGGCGGCGCTGACCAAGGGAATCGGCGCTGAGGAGTTGCAGCAGTTCATGATGACCATCGCAAAAATGAAGCAGAACCTAATGGAGCCGTCTGTACTTCCGGCCGGGTGCACCTGCGGCAAAGATTGTGAGGATGCTAACAGTTAGCAAGCGAATCAATCCCCAAGGAGGAATGTGCATGAAGAAAAAACGCGGACTTGTGAGCTGTATTCAGGAGTTCAAAAAGGACACGATTTTGACGCCGATCTTTGTCATCGGCGAGGTGGCCTTTGATGTCCTGATTCCCATGATGACAGGCCGTCTGCTGACCCAGGGCGTTGAGGCGGGAAATATGGAACGTATTTTCTACTACGGCGGCATTGTGGTCCTCATGGCCCTGGCGGCTCTGCTGCTGGGCGCCCTGTCCGGCCGTTATGCCGCCCGGGCGGCCACCGGCTTCTCCCGCAATCTGCGCCGGGAGATGTATCAGAATGTTCAGAAATTTTCCTTTTCCAACATCGACAAATTCTCCACCGGCGGTATCATTACCCGTCTGACCACCGATGTGACCAACGTACAGATGGCCTTTATGATGATCATCCGCATCGCTGTGCGCTGTCCCATCATGCTTATCTGTGCATGGGTGCTCACCTTTACCATCAACCCCAGACTGGCGCTGGTCTTCCTGGTGGTGATCCCCATCCTGGGCCTGGGCCTGTTCTTTATTATGACCGGAGCCCACCCCATCTTTGAGCGGGTGTTCAAGCGGTATGATCACTTGAACAATGTGGTACAGGAAAACCTGCTTGGCATCCGGGTGGTGAAGTCCTTTGTGCGTGAGGAGCACGAGAAGGAAAAATTCGGGAAGGTCTCCCAGGAGATCTATATGGACTTTTCCAAGGCGGAAAAGCTCATCGCCTTCAACATGCCGCTCATGCAGTTGTGCGTCTATGCGTGTATTCTGACCGTGTCCTGGCTGAGCGCCCATCTGGTAGTGGGCGGCAGCATGGATGTGGGGCAGCTCACCAGTATGTTCAGCTATATCATGATGATCCTCATGAGCCTGATGATGCTCTCCATGGTGCTGGTCATGATCATCCTGGCCCGCGCCTCCGCCGAGCGTATTACCGAGCTGCTCAACGAGGAGAGCGACCTGCGCAACGGGGAGAATCCGGTGGAGGAGGTCAAGGACGGCTCTGTAGTCTTTGAGAACGTCAGCTTCAGCTACGCCAAGGACCCCAGTAAGGAGTGCCTGAAAAACGTCAACCTGAACATCAAGTCCGGTGAGACGGTGGGCATTCTCGGCGGCACCGGCACCTCCAAGACCACTCTGGTGCAGCTTATTCCCCGGCTGTACGACGCTACCGAGGGCCGCATCCTGGTGGGCGGTGTGGATGTGCGGGACTACGACATGGACGCCCTGCGGGAGCAGGTGGCCATGGTGCTCCAGAAGAACGTGCTGTTCTCCGGCACCATTAAGGAGAACCTGCGCTGGGGTAAGAAGGACGCCACCGATGAGGAGATGGTCCGGGTATGCAAGCTGGCCCAGGCTGACCCCTTTATCCAGGAATTCCCCGACAAGTACGATACCTATATTGAGCAGGGCGGCTCCAATGTGTCCGGCGGCCAAAAGCAGCGCCTGTGTATCGCCCGGGCCCTGCTGAAGAAGCCGAAGATTCTGATTTTGGATGATTCCACCTCCGCCGTGGACACCAAAACCGACGCACTGATCCGCAAGGCGTTCCGGGAGGAGATCCCCGACACCACCAAGTTTATCATTGCCCAGCGTATCTCTTCCATCGAGGACGCGGACAAAATCCTGGTGATGGATGGCGGAAGGATTTCCGCCATGGGCACCCACGGCGAGCTGCTCCAGAGCTGTGAGATCTACCGGGAAATTTATGAATCCCAGACGAAGGGAGGGAGCGAGGATGAATAAGATGCCGAAGAAAAAGTCCCACACGGTCCGGCGCCTGCTCAGTTATGTGGGCCGGGGCTACCTGATCCGCTTTTTTCTGGTGCTGGTATGCATCCTGGTCAGCGCGGTGGCCTCTGTGGCCGGCTCCATTTTCCTGGGCGCCCTGATCGACAGCTATATCACGCCTCTGCTGGCCATGGAACACCCGGTGTTCACCGGCCTGCTCCACGCTCTGCTCCTGATGGCCTGCCTCTATGTGGTGGGCGCCCTGTGCGCCCTGGCCTACAACCGCCTGATGGTCACCATCTCCCAGGGCGTGCAGAAGAAGATCCGCGACGATCTGTTCGGACACATGCAGACCCTGCCCATCCGGTATTTTGACACCCACGCCCACGGCGATGTGATGAGCGTCTACACCAACGACGTGGATACCCTGCGGCAAATGCTCTCCCAGAGCATTCCCCAGGTAATCAATTCCCTGATGATGATCGTGGTCACCTTTGTCAGCATGGTTGTACTCAACCTCACTCTCACTGGCGTGGTAATCGTGTGCATCGTGTGCATGCTGCTGGTGACCCGGTTCCTGGCCGGACGCAGCGGCCGCTACTTCGTCCGCCAGCAGGTGAAGCTAGGCGATCTGAACGGCTATATCGAAGAAATGATCAACGGCCAGAAGGTGGTCAAGGTTTTCTGCCACGAGGAGGAGGCCCAGGAGGGCTTTGACCGTGTGAATGACGCCTTGTTTGAAAGCGCTTATAAGGCCAACAAGTACGCCAATATCCTCATGCCCATCCTCATCAACATTGGCAACATCCAATATGTGGTCATTGCCATGGTGGGCGGAGCGCTGGCCCTCAATGGCCTGGGGGGCGGTATTACCCTGGGTGTCATCGCATCCTTCCTCCAGCTCTCCAAGAGTTTGACCAACCCAATCAGCCAGATCTCTCAGCAGCTCAACTCTGTGGTCATGGCTCTGGCCGGTGCTCAACGGATTTTTGACCTGATGGATGAGCCCTCCGAGGAGGATCACGGCACGGTCACCCTGGTCAACGTGTCCTATAACAAGGACGGCGCCCTCCAGGAAACCAGTGAGCGCACCAATCTGTGGGCCTGGAAGGTTCCCCAGGAGGACGGGAGCTTCGCCTATACCAAGCTGGCGGGCGACGTGCGCTTTGATGATGTGGACTTCGCCTATGAGGAGGGCAAAACCATCCTCCACGACATCAGCCTTTTCGCCAAGCCCGGCCAGAAGCTGGCTTTCGTGGGCGCCACCGGCGCGGGTAAGACCACCATTACCAACCTGATCAACCGCTTCTACGACATCGCGGACGGCAAGATCCACTATGATGGCATCTCTATCAACGATATTCATAAGCCGGATCTGCGCCGCTCCCTGGGCATTGTGCTTCAGGATACCAACCTCTTTACCGGCACCGTGCGGGAAAACATCCGCTACGGCAATCTGAGCGCCACCGACGAGGAGGTGGAGGCCGCCGCCGTGCTGGCCAACGCAGACGACTTTATCCGCCGCCTGCCCCAGGGGTACGACACCATGCTCACCGGCAACGGCGCCAACCTGTCCCAGGGCCAGCGGCAGCTCATCGCCATTGCCCGGGCCGCTGTGGCCGATCCCCCGGTAATGATCCTGGATGAGGCTACCTCCTCCATTGACACACGCACTGAGGCCATCGTCCAGAGGGGTATGGACTCCCTGATGACCGGCCGCACCGTCTTTGTCATTGCCCACCGGCTATCCACTGTGCGCAACTCTGATGCCATTATGGTGCTGGATCACGGCCGCATTGTAGAGCGGGGCGACCACGAGGATCTCATCCGGCAGCACGGACTCTATTATCAGCTCTATACCGGCGCCTTTGAGCTGGAATAAAAAGAATTTGTACCAAGCACCCCTCTGCGTCCCCGGCATAGTATGGAGTGAGACCGGGCCGGAGCGGCGGTACTCCCACCGCTCCGCCTCTGGTTTCCATCATCAAACCAGGAGGTACTTCATATGGGGTGCAATAATGGCTGTGGCTTTGGCGGCGGCGGCTGCCTGTGGATCATTCTGATCATTATCCTGCTCTGTTGCTGCTGCGGCGGCGGGAGCTGGGGCGGTTGCGGCTGTGGTGGCTGTGGCTGCAACAACGGCTGCGGGAACAGCTGCTGCTGAGAAGGCAGTACAATAGCCGAACGGCAAACAGGCAGACGTGCCGTGGGG
>OKSF01000188.1_pt1 | contig 58351 bp, 62 predicted proteins | sample 1606061 | NCBI WGS metagenome assembly OKSF01 (sample SAMEA3541567, study PRJEB24748) | human gut metagenome | biome: human gut; feature: human-associated habitat; material: faeces | place: China | collected 2012
AAAAAGACACGATAAATAAAGGATTGTTACCCTTTATGTGCAAAGGACGAGCCTTATTTAAAAATCTTTTTACCCCCTTATTCGAATGGGATGACGAATAACCGTTTTCAGCTTTTGTACATCACAACGCCTAGGATCGCTGAGATAGATTTCATGATGCATTCTCTTTTTACTGAAGTCTAAAGCATAACCGTTCTCTTCCATATATCGATGCATGTTCTCTACCGTTTCTGGTTCATCATCATAAGATCCAATATGCATACATTGAACGCACAATCCTTCATTTACACTTAAAAAATCTACTTTAGAAAAATCCATCTTCTTCTTTTTAATTGCTTCCTGTATAGCCCAGTCAACATCTTCTTTCGTCACAAAATCTGGTAAACGAATCATCGAAATAAAATGAAGATCCTGTTTGCGGGTATAATCCATACCTTTCGTGTTTTCCTGCCACCAAAATCCTTCTAATGGTGGTACTACGTATTCAAAATAACCTTGTATTTTATGATCCCCTTTATAACTCATTTTAATAGTAAAAGCAATTCCAGATAATAGACCAAGCGTTTGTGCATACTCTCCTTTTTCATCATTAGGATCTCCTTGCCCACGAACCGCAATATAATTCATGGCGGGAACTTCAACGATCGTCGGCTTTTTAGGCGGCATGTAAAACTCTTTGTATTCTTTCTTATAATCAATTGGCATAGATGTGACCTCTTTCTATATCCATTCTATCAAAAAAACTATTTTAATATGGATTTGTGTCTAACAAAAAAGAAGATCTTATTGATCTTCTTGTGTATTATTAGTCAAAATAAAATAAATCTTCAAATTTTTGATCCAGCGCAATACAAAGAATCAATGCCAGCTTAGCCGTAGGATTAAACTGCCCGGTTTCAATCGAACTGATCGTATTACGAGATACGCCAACCATCGAGGCTAAAGCTGCTTGCGATAACCCTTTTTTCTGCCGAATCTCTTTTAAATGATTTTTTAAGATCAATTCATTTTGCATAATTTTCCACATCCCAATATATTCTACATACCGTTCTTTACTGAGACTCAAATACGAATTTAATAAAAACCGCAAGAACCAGCAAAAGGGAAAACAAAAAACGGACTAAATATTTCTTCTTTCGAAAAAACTTATATTTTGAATAAAAATCTACAGTTACACCTGAAATAAAAATAAAACTCATCAAGATATTAAAAGGTATGGATTTGCCAAATAAAAATACATCACCTGAACCAATAAGCATCAAAGAAGCAGCCAAAAATGCAGTTACTGTAAAACCTCGATTCTCTGATATTTGAATCTGCATTTTCTCTCGTTCATCTCCATTTTGATTTTCCTTTCGACTACGTTCTAAAATTTCTTCTTTTTTCATATCATCACCTTCTTTGCCAAGTTTTCTTGTCACTTATAATATACTTTATGTCAAGTTTACTTGTCAAAATTAATGGAAAGAATGGTTAAAAAAGAGGATAAATATGACTATAAGTCTTTTCGTAACACATAATCTGTTTGTTTTTCTTGACCCATGACAAAGTAATGTGTTCCTATTTGATAGAAGCCATGTTTTTGATAAAACTGTAAAGCTTTTTCATTTTCTCCCATACGCTTAACCAAATATAACGCTCTTTCTTTGTAAAGCAATCTGGATTACATTTTCCATCAAATACATACCAAAACCTTGTCCTTGAAATTTTCTTCGTACATAGATTCTTTCAATTTCTACGGAAACTTTATCGTGTATATCCGTCTGTGCCAAGGCTTCATTCAACTTTAAATATCCATCTATTTCTTCAAAAACATAAATAAAGAATTTTTTGCATCCAGTTCTTGTTCTAACACATCTTTTGAAAACACAATTTCTAAATACGCTTGCATAGTTTCTACTGTATTCATCGATGCAAATGTATCATAATATGTTTCTATTGATATTTGACGCAGTGTATTTATCTCCTTTTTTGTACACTTTTGTAATGTAGGTTGCATGTTATTTCCCTCCTTTAAAGAAAAAACTGCCTTTTTAGACAGTTTATTTCTATGAACGTACTTGTCCATCCCCTTTGATCTGATATTTGTACGATGTCATCTCTTTTAATCCCATCGGTCCACGAGCATGGATCTTTCCAGTGGAAATTCCGATTTCCGCACCGAAGCCAAACACCCCGCCATCGGTAAAACGGGTAGAGGCATTCCAATACACACAGGCAGAGTCCACTTCGTTTAAAAAACGCACGGCATTTTCTTTTGATTCTGTAATGATGCTTTCGGAATGCTTTGTCGAATAGGTATTGATGTGACAAATCGCTTGTTCTACATCCTTCACTACTTTTACCGACATCACATAGTCCAAATATTCCATGCTCCAGTCTTCCGTAGTGGCATGCTCAATGCGCCCCAGTTGATCTTTTAAGATACCATAGCTTATTTCATCGCATTTTAATAAAACATCTTTTTCGTTCAATTTTTCCTGAAGCTTTGGTAAGACTTCTGAAGCAATGTTTTCATGTACCAATAAAGATTCTGCCGCATTACACACACCAATTCGTTGGGTCTTGGCATTGTACACAATGGAAACCGCCTTTTGAAGATCCGCTGTTTCATCAATGTAGATATGGCAATTTCCAGCCCCAGTTTCAATTACCGGTACCTTGGCGTTCTGCATAACACTTTGAATCAGTCGTTTAGAACCTCTTGGAATAATCACATCAACATAATCCGTCATCTGCATAAAGCGCTGGGTATCTTCATGCGAAGTCGATTCGATCAATTGAATAGCATTTATACAAACACCGGCTTGTTTCAGTCCTTCCTGTATGGCTTTTGTGATGGCAATATTGGAATGGATCGCATCGCTACCCCCTTTTAAGATCACGGCGTTTCCGGTTTTAAAACAAATGGAAAAAGCATCTAAAGTCACATTTGGTCTGGCTTCATAAATGATACCAATCACACCGATGGGTACTCGCTTCTTTTCAATATGTAAGCCATTTTCCAAGTCATAGGCATCCAGTACTTCTCCAACGGGATCTTCCAGTTTGATTATATCCCATACCGCTTTTGCCATATCCGTAATTCTTTGTTCTGTAAGTTGCAGTCGATCCAATAAGCCGTCGCTTAATCTTTTTTTGCGCCCATTTTCCATATCAATACGATTTGCTTCTAAGATTGCGCCCCTATTTTCCCATATAGAAGAACTGACCATCTGTAAAGCCTGATTTTTTTGTTCCGTTGATAAAGAGGCCAATTGATAACTGACTTGTTTCGCCTGAATCCCGATTTGTTCTAAGTTCATAGATTCTCCTTTTTCGCACAGAAGTATGTGCCTGCTTCCTGCCCTTGCAGAATACGTGTTACGATACCTTCTTCAAACTTGGCAATGACTAAATCGGCACCGGCATCCATGGCAATTTGAGCCGCCACCAATTTAGCGCTCATACCACCGGTTCCTACATTGGAACTGGATTCATTGGTTCCCATCTTCAACAACGTCTGATCGATATGGGATACATGTCGAATCAGTTGCGCTTCTGGATTGGTTTTGGGATTATCGGTATATAAACCTTCAATATCGCTTAATAAAATCACCAAGTCCGCTCCAATCAAGCTGCCCACTGTACTAGCCAGCTGATCGTTATCGCCAAAGCTTTCTACCTCCAACAACTCATGAGTTGAAATCGTATCGTTTTCATTGACGATAGGAATGCTTTGGAGGGCAAAAAGCTCCAGAAATGTATTACGGGCATTTTCTCTGGCATGTTTTTCTCGCATGATATTTTTAGTCAATAAAATTTGCGAAGCCACCATATTATATTCACTAAAAAGTCTTTGATAGACCATCATCAATCGAGCCTGTCCCACAGCCGCAAAAGCTTGTTTTTCAGCCGTAGATTCTGGTCTTCTTCCGATATGCAAAGCTCTTCGACCACAGGCAATGGCACCGGAAGATACTAAAACAACATCTTTTCCCTGTGCCCTTAAATCACATAGCACACGAACCAACTTCTCAATTCGAGATAAGTATAAATCTCCATTTTCATGTGTAATGCTGCTGGAACCAACTTTGATGACAATCCTTTTTTTATGCTTCAGACAAGATCTGTCCATTTTATTCACGACCTTCCAATTTTCTTAAAAGTGAAATCAATTCTTCTTCTGTATAAACTACATGATCACTGCACGGGCCTTCCTTTTGATGATGACGATTGAAATGAATCGTATGCAGTCCGGCCTTCTTGGCGCCTTCCATATCGTTGATATAATTATCACCGATATAAACCCAGTCACTCGGTTTTTCACCCAGCGCCCTCATCACATATTGAAATGCGCGTATATCTGGTTTACTGACTCCGATCTGACCACTGGTAAAAATATGATTGGCCGGAATATAGGAAAAGACTTGTAAAGTACTCAACTTATTTCGTTGGTGCATATCTTCCCCATTTGTCAAAATACCACATTCACTTTCAGTCGATGAAAAGTAAGCATGAAAAACAGGATTCATGGAGATCTTTTGTTGGTAATGTTTATAACATTGTTGGAATAAGACAGCATCCTCTTCTGAAAATGGGATGCCATATTCTTCACAAGCTTTTAAAATTCGATACGCTCCTGATTGATCTACCGTAATCTGATTAGTCTGAATCTTTGAAAAGATCGCATCACCATGCGCTCTGTAACAGGCATAAAAAGAATCTATTTGTTCCTGTGGCACCGGCAATTGGAATTCTTTTAAACACATTTTAAAAGGCCAGGAAAGATCATAGAGGGTATCATCGCAATCAAATAAAAATTTCATGTTTTGATTATATAAAAGATAGCTTTGTTTCTCAATAGCGAAGTATAAAGTAAATCACGTAAATCCAGCTCAATAATCCGTGTATGATCGCCCAAAATACAGAATGCCAAGTTGTATAGCTGATAACCATTGCCAGGCATGTACCAAAGGTAATACCGTTTTTAACCGTCTTTTTAATGATTGTTTGATTCTTTTCTTCCATGTTGTTCTCCTTTTGGATATTGTAACACAAAAAAAGGACCGGAATGATTCCGATCCTTCATTTACGAAATTAGCTGTATAAATCAACCAGTTTCTTCAAGTGTTCGAAACGAGCGTTGGCTTCTTCTTCAGATTTCGCAAACAATTCTTTTGCTCTTTCTGGGAATGGTTTAACCAAACGAGTGTAACGAGCTTCATTGTTCAAGAATTCCTGATAAGTTCCGTCACCTTCTTTAGAAGTTAATGTGAATGGGTTCTTACCGGCAGCTTTCTTAGCTGGATCGAAGCTGAACAAGTTCCAATATCCAGCCTTAACAGCTTTCTTCATTTCATCCTGACAATGGTTCATACCACCCTTGGCAATACCGTGCAATTCACATGGAGCATAACCGATGATCAAAGATGGTCCATCGTAAGCTTCTGCTTCTGCGATACACTTAACAGCCTGCGCTGGGTTAGCACCTAAAGCAATCTGTGCAACATATACATATCCGTAAGTCATTGCGATTTCGGCCAAAGATTTTTTCTTCATTTCTTTACCGGCAGCGGCAAACTGACATACTTCACCGATGTTACTTGCCTTAGAAGCCTGTCCACCTGTATTTGAGTACATTTCTGTATCGAATACAAATACGTTTACGTTTTCTCCAGATGCCAATACATGGTCTAATCCACCGAATCCGATGTCATAAGCCCATCCATCTCCACCGAAGATCCATACAGATTTCTTACCAAAATACTGTTTGTCAGCCAATACTTCTTTAGCAGCATCTGTACCTAAAGCTTCCAATGCGGCGATCAAAGCCTTTGTTGGTTCAACGTTTGCTTTAGTATCTTCTTTTGTTTCGACAAATTTATCGAAAGCAGCCTGAAGATCTGCATTTCCTGCTTCTTCTACAACCTTAGCTACCTTGGCAATTGTGTGTTCACGAAGTGTCTTGTAGCCTAAAGCCATACCATATCCGTGTTCTGCGTTATCTTCGAACAAAGAGTTAGACCAGGCTGGTCCCTGTTTAGATTCTTTGTTTACAGTGTAAGGACATGTTGCAGCCGGACCACCCCAGATAGAAGAACATCCAGTTGCGTTAGAGATATACATCTGTTCACCGAATAACTGAGTAACTAGACGTGCATAAGATGTTTCGGCACATCCACCACAAGATCCGGAGAACTCTAATAACGGCTGATTGAACTGAGAACCTTTGACAGTTTCATCTTTCAAACCGATATCTTTCTTAGATACATTGGCAACTAAGTAATCAAATACTGACTGCATATGTAACTGAGATTCCTGAGGAACCATCTGGATGGCACCGGTAGGACATACAGTGATACATTCACCACATCCCATACAGTCAAGCGGTGTAACACTCATTGTGAACTTCAATTCGCTTGCTTTAGGTTTTGTATCAGCCAGCTTGATTTCAGCCGGAGCTGCTTTGACTTCTTCTTCATTCAATAAGAATGGACGAATTGTCGCATGGCTACATACGAAGGCACACTGGTTACACTGGATACATTTGTTAGAATCCCATTCTGGAACCATAACGGCTGTACCACGTTTTTCGTAAGCACTGGCACCTGTTTCCCATTGACCATCTGTGTGTGCATTGAAGGCAGATACAGGTAAGCTGTCTCCATCCATCAAGTTAACTGGTTCCATGATTTCTGTAACCATCTTAACTGTGGCAGGACGACCTGTTTTTTCTGCAGGAGCTGCATCAGCTTCTGGATTAGCCCAGGAAGCAGGTACTTCTACTTTATGCAATGCATCTACACCAGCATCAATAGCTCTGTAGTTCATTTCTACAACCGCATCACCTTTTTTAGAGTAAGATTTCTTAGCGGCTTCTTTCATGAAAGTAACAGCCTCATCGATTGGCATGATATCTGCTAATTTAAAGAAAGCAGACTGTAAAATCGTATTGGTACGTTTACCCATACCAATTTCGATAGCTTTATCGATCGCATTGATCGTATATACCTGAATGTTGTTTTCGGCAATATATTTCTTGGCATCAGCAGGCATATGTTTATCTAATTCTTCATCAGACCACTGACAGTTGATCATGTAGATACCGCCAGGTTTAACGTCCTGTACCATCTTATATCCCTTAGTTACATAAGAAGGATTGTGGCAGGCAACAAAGTCAGCCTGGTTGATGTAGTATGGGCTCTTAATTGGGTTGTCTCCAAAACGCAAGTGAGAAATTGTGATACCACCTGTTTTCTTAGAGTCATACTGGAAGTAAGCCTGGATATATTTATCCGTGTGGTCACCGATGATCTTTGTAGAGTTCTTGTTGGCACCAACTGTACCATCTCCACCAAGACCCCAGAACTTACATTCGATTGTTCCCGGCGCACTTGTGATTGGAGCTGGTTTTACTTCTGGCAATGACAAGTTTGTCACATCATCCACGATACCGATTGTGAAGCGTTCTTTTGGTTCATCCTTCAATAATTCTGTATATACGGCAAATACACTTGAAGGTGGAGTATCCTTAGAACCTAAACCATAACGTCCACCAACTAATTTGATGTCGTTCATTCCGGCTTCTCTTAATGTTGTCGCAACATCCAGGAACAATGGTTCACCTAAAGAACCTGGTTCTTTTGTACGATCTAATACCGCAATTTTCTTAACAGTTTCCGGTAATACCTTCAACAAGTGTTTGCTTGACCAAGGACGATACAAACGAACTTTGATAACACCGACTTTTTCACCTTTTGCGGTTAAGTAATCGATAACTTCTTCGCATACATCATTGATAGAGCCCATAGCGATGATCACACGATCTGCATCCGGTGCTCCATAATAGTTGAACAAATCATAGTTTGTTCCCAGTTTTTCATTGATCTTGCCCATGTATTTTTCAACTACGGCAGGTAGATCATCATAAACTGTATTGATAGCTTCACGATGCTGGAAATAAATATCTCCGTTTTCGTGAGAACCACGCATAGCTGGATGTTCTGGATTTAACGCATGGTTACGGAAAGCTTCAACATCTTCCATAGGGCAGATGTCTTTTAAGTCTTCATAATCCCATGTTTCAATTTTCTGGATTTCGTGTGATGTACGGAAACCATCAAAGAAGTTGATGAAAGGAACTTTTCCTTCCAAAGCAGCACAATGTGCAACCGGAGATAAGTCCATAACTTCCTGTGGGTTTGTTTCACAAAGCATCGCAAAACCTGTCTGACGGCAAGCATAAACGTCACTGTGATCACCAAAGATGTTCAATGCTTGTGTTGCAACGGTACGTGCTGAAACATCAAATACACAAGGCAACTGTTCAGCAGCGATCTTGTACATATTTGGAATCATCAACAACAGACCCTGAGAGGCTGTGAATGTATTTGTTAAAGCACCGGCAGCTAAAGATCCATGTACAGCACCGGCTGCACCAGCTTCAGACTGCATTTCTGTAACAACTACCTGATTTCCAAAGATGTTTTTACGTCCACCAGCAGACCAGATATCGATTTGGTCAGCCATTGGACTAGATGGAGTAATAGGGTAAATTGCCGCAACATCTGTATACGCATAGGCAACATGAGCCGCAGCTGTATTTCCATCCATCGATAGTTTAGCTCTAGGCATGATTTCAATTTCCTCCTTATTACAGTAATCCTATACCTTAACTATTATACGAGTTTTTAGTCCGATTTTAAAGTCCAACTCAAAAAAAGCTTATGTTTTTTAGTTGTATGACGATAACTGAAAAAGAGCCATTTCGGCTCTTCTGCTTATTCTTTTCCCAAAAGCTTGAACATGTTCTTTTTATATACTTCAACGCCAGGCTGATTGAACGGGTTCGAATCATTCATCAAAGTTGTCATCGCAATGGCTTTAAAGTAGAACATACACATATTACCGAAACTGTAAGCGCTCATATCTGGCATAGTAATGATAATATTTGGTACACCACCTGTTTCTTCATGTGCCTGTAAAGTTCCTTTAGCGGCCATCTTGTTGACCCAGTCAATGGATTTTCCAGCTAAATAATTCATATTGTCCAAGTTTTCATCATCACTTGGGAAAGTCAGATCGATCATCGGTTTTTCTACATACAGATTGGTTTCAAACAATACTTTCTTTCCATCCTGTACAAACTGTCCCAGTGAATGAAGGTCTGTAGAGTTACATACACTATCTGGTAAAATACCTTTTCCGTCTTTTCCTTCACTTTCACCAAACAATTGTTTCCACCATTCGGCGATCATCTGCATCTGCATTTCATAGTTAACAAACAGTTCCACATCGTAGCCTTCGTTTTGTAAGATACGACGTGCTACCGCATAACGATAAGCCGGGTTTTTATCCAAATCGGCATCTCCGTATTCACCCATGCCATCATGCAGACCCTTCATGATTTCATCAATATCGATACCGGCTACCGCAATTGGTAAAAGTCCTACTGGTGTAATGACAGAGAATCGTCCACCGATATCATCCGGAATTACAAATGTCTCATAACCTTCTTTATCGGCCAGTGCCTTTAAGGTACCACGCGCTTTATCCGTTGTCGCATAAATACGATGTTTGGCATCTTCCCCGTATTTTCCTTCCATAAACTGTTTCAAGATACGGAATGCGATTGAAGTTTCCGTTGTTGTTCCTGATTTTGAAATTACGTTAACGCTAACTTCCTTATCTTTTATATAGTCCATGACCTGTGCAATATAGCTGCTGGAGAAAGTATTTCCCATGAAGATGATTTCCGGTTTTTTCTGTGCATATAAACCGTTGATCATTTCAATCGCAGCACGAGCACCAAGATAGGAACCACCGATACCACATACGACAAACACATCGCTGTCATTTTGAATTTTCTGTGCACAAGTTTTAATACGTGCAAACTCTTCTTTGTCATAATCGTTAGCCCATGTCATCCAACCGATAAAATCATTTCCCTTGCATGTTTTCATGCGTAAAGATTCATCAATCTGATGGACTTGCTCCTGATACGCTTTTACATCCTCTTTTAAATGAGCATGTTGTAAGTCTAACTGAATCATGTTATTGTACCTCCGTTATTCTACGAGCACATTATATCACGAAAAAAAGAATCTGTGATATAATACTAACGGTTTAGGAGTGAAAAAAGAGTATGTTTCCACAAGCTTTATTTCCCTTGTTTGTTGCCCTTTCGTGCAACCTGATCGCACAAGCGGCAAAAACGATCTTTTATTATTTAAAATCCGGAAAATGGGATTTGCACTGGGTCGTTGCCAGTGGTGGTTTTCCCAGCTCCCATTCCAGTACGGTCACCGGTTTATCGATGGCTATCGGAATGCAGGAAGGATTTGATTCTACGATTTTTGCGGTAACGGCAGTATTTGCCTTTATCGTGATGTATGATGCCTGTCATGTACGTTACTATTCCGGAAAAAATATCGAATTAACACAACAATTGATCAAGGATCTAAAAGACATGGAAGTACAGCTGGATAATCCAATATATGAAGAACAGTTAAAATCTGTATTGGGTCATCGCTTTGTAGAGGTCTTAGGTGGATTTGTCGTAGGACTGGTCTTCCCTCTTTTATTCATCCCTTTATTTTTAGGATAGGAAGTGAGACAGAATGTCAGAAGAAGTTGTAATGCCGGACATGAATCAAATCAATGCATGTCTTGATAAGATTCGCCCTTATATTCAACAAGATGGCGGCGATATTGAACTGATGGGTGTCGATGAAAATGCGATCGTCTATGTAGCCTTTCGCGGAGCCTGTGCCGGATGTATGATGGCAGCCGAAGATTTTTCTTCCGGTATCAAATTATTACTGATGGATGAAGTTCCCGGCATTCGCGATGTACTGCTGATTGGATAAAGAAAGATGCTGATTGTATAGCATCTTTTTTTATACCCTTTTGCCTGGATATAACTTGATAGAATACCAGGCAGAACTTGTACTTAAAGAAATTCAAAAAAATGCGATTATTATGCTACACGAAGCAACAAATTAAAAAAATCTGCGAATAAACAAATATACTCACCAAGATTTAAATCTATTTTTATCCCTGCCATATGGCGATATTATCATATTTTCTAATATCAATCACAAATTTTTTTTATAACGATATTGTCCTGAAGGACATAGAAATTTTCTTTTTTGGCCGCTTGTCATAAGCAAAAATATAAAAAATGGCACAACTTATATATTTTGTAGGTTGTGCCATCCAATTCAATGTCAGTAATTCTTGAATGAAAATCTAAATAAGATCTATACCATCTTTGGCAGAAAATATCGCAACATGACTTCCCACCAAGGCCAATCATGATTCACATCATATCCCCAGAAATCGATCCAGGCATGAATTCCCTTTTCATATAAGATCTTAGATAATTTCTGCAATGAATTCTTACAAACATCTTCCCATGCTCCCTGTCCGACCGTTAAAATAATCTGTGAATCATTATATTTTTGAATATATGGATGCGATGGGTCCATGCCTGCCAGATAAGCACATGGATCATTGTTGTAACAATTATCATCATAAACGCCATGGAAATACTCGTTCATATCATAAACACCACTGATTCCCAGCACCTTATCGAAGCGATCCGGAAATCTAAAAAATAAGTTAGCCGCATGCGTACCACCCATGCTGGCACCTAAAGTCATGCATTTCTCATCCTGTGGAAGTCCGGCCTTCCATAAAGCACTCGGTACAAGCTCTTCCATGATATATTGTACCCAGCACTCCTGCAGCCACATACGATGATGTGTATCTCCAAAAGAACTCCAAGTTTCTTTATCAATGGAATCAACGGTACAAAACTGAATACGTCCTTCTTCAATCAAATCTTTGACCAGTTCAAACATACCACGATCTTCCCATTCAAAAAAACGTCCATCCTGGCAGGGAAAAACAAAACACAGTTTACCGGCATGTCCATACATTTTAAACTCCATAAATCGATCCAGATAATGAGAATACTCTCGGAAATAACGAATCTGCATAATAAAACCTCTCTATTCCGGCCTCATTATAGCATAATCAATTGTCTTTTTAGCAACTCTGCATTATAATTGTTCTGTTTTTTACGGAAAGTGAGTGAACTTATGGCTGAAAAAGAAAAGATTTTAAATATAGCCGTCATTGCCCATGTCGATGCCGGTAAAAGTACATTAGTCGATGCCTTTTTAAGACAAAGTGATGTTTTTAGAGATAATGAAGAAGTTGTAGATTGTATCATGGACTCCAACGATCTGGAAAGAGAACGTGGAATCACAATCTATTCCAAAAACTGTTCTGTGATTCATAACGGTGTAAAGATCAATATCGTAGATACACCGGGACATGCGGATTTCTCCAGTGAAGTAGAACGTATCATTCGCACGGTCGATACAGTTATCTTATTGGTCGATGCCAGTGAAGGTCCAATGCCGCAGACTCGTTTTGTCTTAAGCAAGGCTTTGGAAATCGGATTGAAACCGATTTTATTGATCAATAAAATTGACAAAAACGATCAACGCGCCGAAGAAGTTGTCGATGAAGTTTATGAATTGTTCTTAGACTTAAACGCCAATGATGAACAATTGGATTTCCCTATCCTTTATGGTATTGCCCGAGAAGGAATCGTGCAATATGATCTAAATACACCAAGTGAAAACATCGAACCTTTGTTTGATACCATTTTAAAACATTGTGATGTATATCCGGATTTAGATGATGAACCTTGTCGTATGCAGGTTTCTGCCCTGGCCTATGATGAATATATCGGACGCTTAGGTATTGGACGTATTTATTCCGGTGTTTTAAAACAAGGTTCTCCTTATATTCGTTGTAACCAGGATGGTCTTGAGAAAAAAGAAACCATTTCTAACTTATTTGTATATAAGGGACTTTCTCGAACTAACGTAAAAGAAGCCAGAAGTGGTGATATCGTTGTCGTAGCCGGTATGCCGGATATCAGTATCGGTGATACGATTTGCGATATCGATCATGTCGAACCCATGGATCATATTCCGATTGAGGAGCCCACGCTTTCTATGAACTTCCATGTCAACTCCAGTCCTTTCGCCGGACGCAGCGGAAAATATGTAACCAGTCGAAACATCAAGGAACGCCTGGAAAGAGAGTTGGAAGTCAACGTAGGTCTTAAAGTAGAACCAACTGACAGTGCAGATTGTTTTAAAGTCTCCGGACGCGGTGAGCTGCATATCTCCATTCTGATTGAAAATATGCGCCGTGAGGGTTATGAATTAGCCATCAGTAAGCCGGAAGTTATCTTACATCGTGATGAAAACGGTGTAAAAGTGGAACCAGTCGAAGAAGTTGTTTGTCTGGCACCGGAAGAATACTCCGGAACCATCATCAACAAACTGAATCTTCGAAAAGGTGTGATGGAAAACATGGAAGAAGAAAACGGCTATGTCAAAATCACTTATCAGGTACCAACACGAGGATTGTTGGGATTTAGAAATGAATTCATTAACGATACTCACGGAGAAGGAACTTTAGTACGGCGAATCTGTGGTTATGAACCATTTAAAGGAGAGATCGCCCAACGTATGCAAGGTGCTATGATCTCTACGGAAACAGGAACCGCAATGACGTATGCATTATGGAATCTGCAGGAAAGAGGACAGTTATTTATTGGTCCGCAGACAGAAGTCTACGAAGGTATGATCATCGGTGAATCTGCCAAGAATATCGATATGGATGTCAATCCTTTGAAGAATAAGAAACTGACCGCCATTCGTTCCAGCGGACGTGATGAAGCCATGTTGTTGACACCGCCAAGAGTATTTTCTTTGGAAGAAGCTTTGGAATGGATCAATGATGATGAACTGGTAGAAGTGACACCCGATGCGATCCGTATCCGCAAAAAAGGACTTACAGCACAAGATCGTAGAGCCTTATATCGTGAAAAAATGGCACAAAAGTAATAACACGGAATCGGTAAAACATACCGGTTCTTTTTTTGTAGATAGAAAAAACCAGCCGCATGGACTGGTTTACATCGTTTGTGTTTTAGACACTTTAGGTAGCTTTTTGAATGGAACTACTTTTGTTTTATCCAACGTGGCCATGATCATTGGAATTAAGATCAATTGAACGACAATGCCTGGTATTGCGGTCAATACAGCTCCATTGATCAACATCATAGCACTAACATTTGATAATCCTACTAATAGACAGGTAGCAATGGCCCACACCAATCTTCCGGCAATCATGGAAATAAATAGGGCAATGTAAAGCTGTTTGATGCATTGCCATTTCGCATGGCTATACACATAACCAATCACACCACCGTATGTGGCCAGCTCAAAAGCCATGGCGATGGCCGTTGGAAATAATGGCGGCATTCCAAAAATCAAACTTCGCAATACCGGTAAAATCAATCCGATCCCCAGTCCATACTCCCATCCACACAATAATCCACATAAAAATACCGGGATATGCATTGGCAATAACATACTTCCAATTTGTGGAATCTGTCCGGTAAAAAAAGGAAGTACAAATCCTATCGCCAAAAATAAGGCCGATAGTGTTAATTTTTGTATTGTTTTCATCCTGTTCTTTCCCCTTTCCTACTCAATATCACAATTTTTTGGATGTTCTATCCCATTCGGACAAAACGAAATCGATGTACAAAATTACTGTAGCATAAACCGTACATAATTAAAAATATCTAGGAGCTATAAATAACAATAACCAAAATGAATATTTTCCAAAAAAAAAGCCCCTTTGGACTCTTCTGAACATTAATCTCTGGTGTTGATAATCAAAAATTTACAGTTCTGCTTCGCAATAATTCGATACTCTTGATCTGTTTCAATCAATAACGATTCTCCCTGGCGAACAATATACAACTCTTTATTTTGTAAGGAAACAATCAGGGCTCCTTCCATACAGGTGATAAAGATATCACGATCGTCTGCCGGTAAGATCATCTCTCCATCATGCCATAGTGAATGCATAATCATGGAAAAATCAGGCGTATCTACAAACGTCTTTGTCAAAGACTGCCCCGGGCTGTACATCAGCATATTCCGCAGCTGCACTGCCTCATTTTTTGGAAAATTTTTAATCATATTCATCCCTCCTCCTAAAAGGATAGACTGTTTCGGTCTTAAAAACAAGTTAAAAACAGGTTAATTCTAAACTCACACTTTTATGATAAAATACACAGGGGAGGGATCTTATGGATTTTATCAAAAAATGGTTTTACTTTGTCATCGGGGTTTTGATCAATTCCTTTGGTATCGCATTGATCACAAAAGGCGCTTTAGGTACATCGCCGATCTCCAGCGTTCCTTATGTGCTATCGTTACAGTTTTCTTCCTTTTCATTTGGAATGACCACATTTTTGATCAATTCCATTTTTATTCTTATCCAAATTGTCTTGTTGAAGAAGAATTTTAAACCTTTACAATTCTTACAATTTGGTGTCAATATTCTCTTTAGCAGTTTCATTGATTTTAGTATGAGCCTGCTTTCCTTTTTAGAACTTTCCAACATTTGGATGCAGATGCTCACTTTGCTTCTTGGCTGTCTGGTTCTAGCTATAGGTATTAATTTTGAAGTTGCACCTAAAATCATGTTTGTGCCCGGCGAAGGTGCCGTACAAGCTATTTCCGATACATTTCACACAAATTTCGGTAAAACAAAGGTCGCATTCGATACCACACTCATGGGTATCGCACTCTTACTATCTTTTCTATTCTTTGGACATCTAAACGGTTTAGGCATTGGAACCATTATTTCCGCATTGATTGTCGGTTTATTTGTCAATGGTGTGCGAAATATTTTTCACTTAGAACAAAAGTTTTCTTGATTCGCTTATTTTTCCAGCTTACCATGATAGTTTTCAATACCACCAATGTTTGTTACATCAAAATAACCGGCTTTTTTCATCTGTCGAACAGCTCGGCTGCTCCTGGCTCCACTTCGACAATAAACAAAGACCGGTGTTTTTTTATCCGGTATCTTTTCCAAAACTTGATTCAAAGAAGCTAAATCGATATTTATACTTTCAGGGATATGTCCCTGCGCATATTCCTGAGCCGTTCTTACATCTAAAAGAATTCCGTTTTTTGCCATTTTATAAACTTCAACTCCGGCATCAATATCAATTTGAAATAAGCTTTTTAATCGCATGGTTGTGCCTCCAATCTTTTGATAAAAAAGCGATCCATTTTACTATGAACTATACAGGCAGGACGCTCTATTTCCTGAAAGCCTCGTTTTCTGTATAAGGCTATAGCCGGTTTTAATATCGAATGTGTTTCCAGATACAACATCTCATACCCTTTTTTAACTGCTTCCTGTTCTACCATTTCCAATAACCGGTATCCCCATCCTTTATTTCTGGCTTCCGGACATAAATAACACTTTTGGATTTCTAGACAGCTGGGAAAATACACAAAGCGCTCCAGGCCTATACCACCCATCACTTTTTGATTTGCCTCCAAAACCCAATACCATCGGTTTTCTTTTTGATAATACTGGCTTAAATGATCCAAATTTTCATCAAAATATGCCGTGCCCGGCTGATCTAAATGCACACTTTTCAGACTATTCCGAATAATTTTTGCTAAAACCAAATCATCCTGTGGCTGTATTTCTCGAATCTTAACATTCTCCTGTTTCAACATGCTTTTAGTATAACAGATATTTTTAATCAAAAATGCTTATCGTAAAAACTTATGTGCCAGCCAACGATTTACAACATAGAACACAAAACCATATAGAATACACACTCCCAAAACAAGAAGAATTAACAGCCAATACTCTCTATCTATTCTTCCATGCATCACATAGAAAAGGGATGCGATTCCTATTCCCAGATAAAATGCTAAATGAAGACACAAGAACTCCGTCTGATAAATTTTTCTCAGGAACCATCCTAAATACACATACTGCAGGGCACTTACGATCACGATCCACAGCACAAGCCAGAGAAAACCTTTCGGTGCCGGATGATCAGCACCGGCATAAAAGATCAATAAATTTAAAACCAAAAACAAGAATGTTTCTATCCACTGCAGTGTTCTTTGCTTCATAATAATTTCTGTATCGCTTCTTTGATTAGATCCATTTTTTCTGTTGGTTCAAAACGGGCAACAACATGACCTTGACGATCTACCAAAAACTTTGTGAAATTCCATTTAATATCGGGATTCTTTTTGTAATCTTTATCTATTTTCTTTAACATCGCATTCATGGCCATTGCCTTAACACCTTTTCCAAACCCCTTAAAGTCTTGTTGTGATTTTAAGTAGGCATACAAAGGCAATTGATTAGGTCCATTCACATCCGATTTTTTCATCTGTGGAAACTGTGTATTGTACTTCAATGTGCAGAATTGATGAATTTCTTCATCACTTTCAGGTGTCTGATTGGCAAACTGGTTACAAGGTATATCTAAAATTTCCAAACCTTTCTCATGAAATTCCTCATACATCGACTCAAGATCTTTATATTGTGGTGTAAAACCACAACCTGTTGCCGTATTAACAATTAAGATCACTTTCCCTTTCCACTCATCTAATTTGAAAGCTCTGCCTTCTCCTGTTTCCAGTATATAATCATAAATGCTCATGGCAATTCCTCCTTCTTTGATTGGAAAGAATTATAGGCTATCCAATCTATACAAACAAGAAATATGCACTATTCCTCACAAGCCTTTTCCTCAATCTCTATTTCAACGATTCGTTCTAAATCAATTTTCTCTTTTACAATCTGTATATATCGTACTTCCAAATCAATCTTAGTGAGTGTTCCGGTTTTTTGAATATATTCTTTTCCATCATAATAGATAATTTTGATAATATCCCCTTGTTGTACTTCATGAATTTTTTGATCCAGCATCTCTAAATCATCTTCTGACAATTCTCGTTTTTCGACAACGATTCGCTCTTTTTCATACAAAAGCTCTCGGAAGCCCTTTAAGGCATCAAAGGCCTGAAAAATATATGCTCTTTGTTGCCGGGGCATCATGCCTTATGACCGCCAATCGTCTGATTCCTGTATTTTGCCGTTGCCTGATCTAAACCACTAATTCCTTTAAGTACCGCATTTTTACCAAACCGGTCGCGAATCTGTACCAATGTCTGCTGAAGTTTTCTTTCCTGTAAAACTTTTTCTGTATCGGTAAACAAATCATATTGTTCATATTTTTCATCTCGCACACGGCCTAATGTAATGGCAATTTGACGAATCGGCGCTGTTCGATCAGTAATTCTTTGATACAACAAGACAAACTCTTTCATCAATAAAGAATAGGAATTGGTTCGATTGGTGATAGCACAAGATCCGCGACTGGCCTTGCGCACATCCTTTGAATAACCGATGAACAAACCGATATGGTCAGTAACCAGATGTCGTTGTGTCAAAACAAGAACATTGGCATCCACCATCTCTTTTAAGATAATCAAAGCATCCTCGTAACTATAGTCTTTAAAAAGAATCTGACTATTCGATACGGAATTCGAACGTGGCTGGTATGCTTTGATATCTTGAATTTCCACACATTCTTTTCCCCAGGCGTGATCGATCAAAATCTCGGCATTTACCCCAAACTCCTTGTATAAGATCTCCGGTGGACATTTGGTCACCTGCCACAAATCATGAATTCCCAATCGATGCAACCGCTTAGAAATTCCCTGTCCTATCATCCAAAAATCACTTAATGGCTGATGATGCCACAATGTTTTATAAAAGGTTTCTTCATCCAGAATGCCTATATTATCCGGTACATGTTTCGCTGTAATATCCAGGGCCACCTTGGCCAAAAACAGGTTTGTGCCAATACCAGCTGCCGATGTGATACCGGTCTGCTCATACACAGTCGCAATGATTTTTTTAGCTAGCTTAGGCGCTGTTGTCTGATAGAGATCTAAATAAGAGGTCACATCAAAGAAAGATTCATCAATCGAATAAACAATTATATCATCCGGTGAAATGAACTTTAAAAAGATTTCATAGATCCTGGCTGCATACTCCATATATAAGTGCATGCGTGGCGGTGCTATTTTATAAGAAATATTTTTGGGAATCTGGAATATCCGTCCGCGACTGGGTACACCTAATTTTTTAATAGCCGGTGTTGCGGCTAATGTAATAGCTCCGCCACCTCGATCCGGATCAGCCACGACCAGATTCACTTGAAAAGGATCTAATCCTCTTTCTACACATTCCACCGAGGCATAAAATGATTTAAAATCAATACATAAATATTGTTTCTTTCTGTTTTTCATCGAATCACCATTGTCATAGTAATAGTTCAGTTTCCTAAATTCAAGATAGATTTGGGAATTTTTTAGTTTTTTTATCCTTTTATTTCGCAAAATATAGATTTTTTTGTTATGATATAAGCACGGAGGAATACTATGCGTTTAAAAGAACTTTTGATTCAATACGAACTACAGAATGATTTGAATCATACCGCCATGGCGCAAAAGATCGGTGTTTCTACTTCCACCTATTATCGATGGATCAATGAAGAAAGCACCGAATTAAAGAAAACAACGCTAAAAAAAATTGCCCAAGTCTTAGATTGTGACATCGAAAAAGTTCTCAATGATGATGGCGAGTGTGTCAAACCTATTTTAGGATTTGCCAAGGCTGGATATGATTTATTTGCCGAGCAGCAGATTGAAGGATATGTTGAAGTCAATGCCAGTGATGCAAAAAAAGGCGATTATTTTTTACGCATTCAAGGCGATTCCATGGAAGGTTCGCACATTTACGATGGCGATCTTGTCTATGTACAAAAATGTGATGTAGTAGAAGATGGAAAAATCGCAGTTGTACTGATTGGCGATGAAGCCACAGTCAAAAAAGTTCGCTATAAAAAGAATCTCATGATTTTAGAAGCTTCCAACCCTAAATATGAGCCTAAATACTTTACCCCTCAGGAAATTGAAGAAATTCCTGTTCGTATTTTAGGGCGGGTTCGCTTTGTACGGACGGACTTTGACTAACAAAACCTTTTTTTTGATTGGGTTATTGACTATACTAGAACTAATGAAAAGAGTGTGACTATGAAACGATTTCAATATTATAAAGTAGCTGCCTGTTCCCCATCGGTAGCCATTGGTGATCCGCAAGCCAATGTACGATCGATTCTTGCGGTTTTAAAGCAACTGCCTGCCGACACCCAGTGTGCCGTATTTCCGGAGCTTTGTATCAGCGGTTATACATGTCAGGATCTTTTTTATGAAGATTTGTTATTAAGAGAAAGTAAAAGTGCCCTGGAAGAGCTGGTACAAAATATCCCTGACAATCAAGTTGTCATTGTAGGACTTCCTCTTGCCATAGATGACAAATTGTATAACTGTGCTGCAGTATGCTTTAATCAGGAAGTATTAGGCATCTATGTAAAAACATATGTGCCGATGTATAACGAATACTATGAAAAGCGATGGTTTTCCAGTGCAAAGGATCTCAAGAAAAATACGACCATTCATCTTTGCGGAAAAGAAGTACCTGTATCTAATCAAATTGTCTTTAAAGATAAGGCAACTTCAGCCTGCATCGGTGTGGAAATCTGTGAAGATCTATGGGTAACGATCCCCGTCAGTTCCCGCCTTGCCTTAGCCGGTGCCAATATTCTTTGTAATTGCAGCGCTTCTAACGAAATTATCGCCAAACAAAATTATCGAAAAGATCTGGTCGTGCATCAGAGTGCTGCTTGTTACAGCGGCTATGTCTATGCCAGTGCCGGCCCAGATGAAAGCAGCAGTGATCTGGTCTTTAGCGGGCATAATTTGATTACGGAAAATGGGAGTCTTTTAGCCGAAAAAACAATGCAGGATACCAATGAATATATCGTTAGTGAAATCGATCTTCAACATCTTTTACACGATCGAATGCATTTTAAAACGAGCATGGAAGAAAAAGAAGAGAGCACACTAGTCATCTCTTTTGCCAGCAAGCCTATAGATACAATTGATTTAAAACGCACTATAGATGCCTATCCTTTTGTTCCTAAACAGATGGAACAACGCATGGAACGCTGCCAGGATATTCTGCGTATTCAGGCGCAGGGCCTGGCAACCCGTTTAAAGAAAATTCACGGAAACAGTGTTGTCATCGGTATCAGCGGCGGATTGGACTCAACCCTTGCCTTATTAGTGTGCCATGAAGCCTTTAAGATCTGTCATCTGGATCCTGCCGGAATCCATGCAGTTACTATGCCTGGCTTTGGTACGACAGACCGCACAAAAAACAACTCTCATACACTGATGCAGTTGTTACAGGTTTCTCGTGAAGAAATTTCCATTGCCGATGCAGTGTATCAGCATTTTAAAGATATTGATCACGATATAAACCAACACGATATCACCTACGAGAATTCCCAAGCCAGAGAACGAACACAAATTCTTATGGATCTGGCTAATAAATACAATGGATTTGTTGTCGGAACCGGCGATTTAAGTGAACTGGCACTTGGCTGGTGTACGTATAATGGTGATCATATGAGTATGTATGCCGTCAATACCAGCGTTCCTAAAACCTTAGTTCGTTATATTGTAGAAAGCTTTGCCTTCAAAGCAAAAAAAGAAGGCAACCAGCCACTTTGTGATGTACTGATGGATATTTGTGATACACCGGTATCACCTGAGCTATTACCACCGGATGAGAAAGGAAACATCCAACAAAAAACAGAAGAAGTATTAGGTTCCTATGATCTGCATGATTTCTTCTTATATCATATGTTGCGTTTTCATGAAGAACCGCAAAAGATCTATGCCCTTTGTCTTAAAGCTTTTCCATCCATAAAAAAAGAAACGATACAGAAAGCTCTGCAAACTTTCTATTCTCGTTTCTTTGCACAACAGTTCAAACGAAACTGTATGCCGGATGGTGTCAAAGTCGGTTCCATTTGTTTTTCACCTAGAGGTGACTGGCGTATGCCAAGTGATGCCAGCCGCAATCTATGGCTTTCACAAGTAAAAGCGATCCAGAACGATTAAATCTGGGTCGTTTTCTTTTATATTTATCTTTCAATTTTTAACATCTGTACCGCAATACAACCTGGTCCACCTTGCGTAATAAACGTCGGTGATAATGGAGAAATGATGATTTTTGCCTCTGGGTATTTTGCCTTTAGTTTCTTTTGTGTTTCAAAAGCCAACTCATCATTAAAAGCATGCGTAATAAAGAAGGTATAATTCTCATCCACATGTTTTTTATCACATTCTTCCAAAATCGATTTTAAAGCTTTTGTATATGTTCGTGTTACTGTAAATTTGACTAAAGCTTTTCCATCATCTTGTTTCTGCATAACCGGTATAAGTTTCAACAAGCCGCCAAGCCCGGCTTCAATTTGACGTACACGTCCTCCCCGAAGCAAAAACTGAAAATCAAAAGGAATCAGGAACGATAAATCATTTTGTTTCGATTTCTCCAACATCGCTAAGACCTCTTCTAAAGTAGCCCCCTCTTCCTTCATTTTTACAGCTTCATCTACCAACAGGCGATGAGGTCCACAAAGTGTCATGGAATTAAAGATATGAATTCTTTCCGGATGCTCACATTGCTCTTTTGCCAGCATCGCATTTTCGTAAGTACCACTTAAACCATCGGCCATGGTAATATCCAATACTTCCCCATCTTTGGTCAGTTCATTATACGTATCGATCTTATCTCCAATAGAAGGCTGGGATGTGCTGGGAACTTTCTTTTGGTTGATCAGCGTTAAAAGACGAGTACTGGTAATATCTTCAAAATCTCTATAGCTTTCTCCATCAATGTTGACATGAAGTGGACAAACACGTATTCCCTTCTTTTGTCCTTCCTGAATAGAATATAGCGTCGATGAATCTGTAACAATATGAAACATTTAAAAATCCTCCTTGGACAACTCTATCATTAAAGTATCACTTATAGTTTTTAAAGTCAATATATCTAGTTTTTAAAACTAGTTTGATTAGTTATTATAATTATGTTACACTTCTTCCATGGAGCAAAAAGAAATCATTCAAAAAAAACTCATTGCGTTTCGATGTCCGCGATGGAAAGATCTTCCGGACTTTGATTTATACATGGATCAGGTTGTTTTGTGGATCACACAAAAGCTGGAGCCATTATACTTTAATCAGGAAAAGATCTTAACCAACAGCATGGTCAATAATTATGTCAAAAACAGTATTGTTGATCCACCTGTAAAAAAACACTATACATCAAAGCATCTGGCCTATTTAATGGTTGTCTGTATTTTAAAGCGCTGTTACACATTATCTGAAATTGCCAGTCTGATCGATATTCAGGCAAAAATTCCGGGATCAAACTATAAAGCGGCTTATGATAAGTTTTCGACTTACTTTGAAATTTACCTGCATGAAGTCATGAAAAAAGGAAATTTAGATTCCATTCATTCTAAATATCATTCTAAAGAAGAAGAACTCTTATGTAATGTAGTATCTTCTATTGTTTTAAAAATCTATACTGAATATTATTTGTTGGACCAATAACGCTATAACTAGAAGTTACTGGTTCTTTTTTTTTGTAGGATCGCAAAAAAAAGACACTCAAAGTCTGAGTATCTTTTCTTCATTCCATTTATCTTTTACTGGTGGATTTTGATTCGGGATGCCAAAGGCAAGGATCCATAATGGAAGAATATGCTCTGGTAAAGCAATGATTTCTTTTATTTTTTCAATTCTGTCCTGGTTAGGATATCCACCCATCCAACAAGAACCGATACTTAATTCTTTGGCCTGCACCAGCATATTTTGGGTAGCTGCTGCACAATCTTGTTGACAATAATCCGTACTGGGATTGATTGATAAATCCGCACAAACCACAATCGCAAGCGTGGCGGTTTGTAAAGGAGAAGCATAAGGCGAAAACCCCTGCAATTGACGAATCAGACTTTCCTTTTCGATCACCACAAAATACCAAGGCTGAAAGTTTCGTGCCGAAGGTGCACAAAATCCAGCTTTTAAAATGGCATTGACTTGTTCCTGTGTCAATGTTTGATCAGTGAATTGACGAACACTCGTGCGCTCGTATATCGCATTCATAGCTATTCCTCTCCGTCCCAACAATACGTACAAAGCTTACATTTTGGCAAACCGATCGATTCAATCATATCATCTAAACGATGATAACGAAGCGAAGTAAACTTAGAGCGCCTGCGAATCTCTTCGCACATATTTTGATAACGTTCACTATCTGGATCTGCATATTCTTTTAATACTTCATCACTGACATTTTCGCCTTCCAGATCCTTGATGACACGTCTTGTGATCAGATCCATTTCCGAACTGGAACGTGAAAAGTTTAAATATTTACATCCATACATGATTGGTGGACAGGCAGGACGTACATGAACTTCTTTGGCGCCTGACTGATAAAGAAAATCTGTTGTTTCTCCCAGTTGGGTTCCACGAACGATCGAATCATCAATCAACAACAATTTTTTATCTTTGATTAGCTCCTGCACCGGAATCAGCTTCATTTTGGCAATCATATTTCTTTGTGACTGGCTGGTTGGCATAAAGCTTCGAGGCCAGGTTGGTGTATATTTGATAAACGGCCTGGAGAATGGTATTTTTGTCGCATTTGAATAACCTACCGCATGGGCGATTCCACTATCCGGAACACCGGCTACACTATCGACTTCGACATTTGTATCTCTTGTTGATAAAATTTCCCCGCAACGATTGCGCATGCATTCTACATTGACACCCTCATAAGTACTGGTCGGATAGCCATAATAAACCCATAGAAACGAACAGATTTTCATTTCTTCACCTGGTTCTTGTTTCACTTCCACACCACTTGGAGTCATATACAGAATTTCACCAGGTCCCATATCTTTATAATGATGATAACCAAGGTTTAAAAAGGCACTGCTTTCAAAGGTTGCACAATATCCCGTTTCTTTTTCACCGATAATAATAGGGGTACGACCAACCTTATCACGCGCGCAATAAATACCGGATTTTGTCAGGATCAATATGCTCATACTGCCTTCTACAACATCCTGCACATAACGTAAACCTTCCACTAAACTGGCCTTTTGATTGATCAAAGCTGCCACTAATTCTGTTGGATTAATGCCTCCTGTACTCATTTCAAAGAAATGTGTCATTCCATTTTGAAAACAGCTTTCTTTCAATTCTTCCAGATTGTTGATACGACCTACGGTAGTAATCGCAAAACTTCCTAAATGAGAATGAACCAGTAGTGGCTGTGATTCAAAATCTGAAATACAGCCAATTCCCAAACCACCTTCAAACTGATCTAAATCTTTATCAAATTTAGTACGAAACGGGCTGTTTTCTATATTGTGAATGGCTCTGTTAAAACCATTCTTTCCATATACAGCCATACCAGCACGACGTGTCCCTAAGTGTGAATGGTAATCTGTACCAAAAAACAAATCTAAAACACAACTTTTTTTTGAAGCTACCCCAAAAAATCCACTCATAACGTTCTCCTTTTTTAAAAATGTATTATCAGTGTAACACAGTTTTTATATTTCAGACAATCGAAGTTTAAAAAGTACAATACATCGTTAAAAGATCACAATCATAAAAGAATTGATTTTACATTGATATATCTTGGATTCTGAATTTAACAATCTGTATTTCATTATTCGTTTCCTTTACATCTGAAATGGATCGTGTAATAAAAAAAGATTCTCTGGAAACTCCAAAGAATCTATTGAATTTGATGGATAATGGCTTGATAAACTTCATCAAAGCCAATCTTTTCGGTACTGCTGATGCCATAAATGTTTTTTAATGGCAATTGCAGCTTCTGCGAAATATTTTTTAACGCTTTGACTCGCTTTGTCTTAGGAATCTTATCGATTTTAGTAGCTACCAACAAAATCGGGATCTGTAAGGATTTAAAATATTCGATCATATCCAGATCATCGTTAGTCGGATCATGTCTGGCATCGACAAGCTGAATGGCCAGCTTCAACTGCTCTCTTTGGGAAAAATAATCTTCCATCATCTTTCCCATCTTCTTTAGCATCTCCTTAGACATACGAGCGTATCCATAGCCTGGTACATCGACCAACATCCAGGCTCCATCAATATCAAAAAAATTAATCAAGCGTGTCTTCCCGGGTGTATTCCCCACATAGGCTAGACGCTTTCGATTGGTCAGTGCATTGATAAAGGAGCTTTTGCCAACGTTGCTACGGCCTACGACAACCACCTCCGGAAGGTTGGAATCGGGCCATTGTTCCTTTTCGACAGCACTGATAACAAATGTTGCCTGCATATTACTGAACCAGTGCGTGTGACAGGACTTGTTTCACATTGGAAACCGGAATAAATGTCACCGCATCTTTTACTTCCTGTGGAAGCTCATCCAAATCTTTGACATTACCACGTGGAATCAAGATCGTATCGATGCCGCTTCGATGTGCAGCCAATGATTTTTCTTTTAAGCCGCCAATTGGAAGTACATTTCCACGAAGGGTTACTTCTCCTGTCATCGCAATGTTTGCCTTTACAGGAATATTACTGAAGCAGGAAACTAAAGCGGTTGTCATCGTAACACCGGCACTAGGCCCATCCTTTGGAACCGCACCTTCCGGTACATGCACATGCACATCCAGCTTTTCAAAATCACTGGAATCTATATGATATTCCTTGGCATGGGCACGAATATAGTCTAAGGCAATGCTGGCACTTTCCTTCATGACATCGCCTAACTGTCCTGTCAGGATCAGCTTACCGTGTCCATCAAATTTATTGGCTTCGATCTGTAAGATATCACCACCAAAACTGGTATAAGCGAGTCCGGTTACGGTTCCAACCTGATCTTTTTTCTCTTTTTTACCATAATCCACTTTTTCATTGCCCAACCATTCATGAATCAGCTTTTTATTTAAAGTAATAGAGCGTTTTCCATCCTTTAAGATCGCAAGCACCGTCTTACGGCAAATTGTTGCAATCGTTCTTTCCAGCTGACGAACGCCGGCCTCTCTGGTGTAATAGCGAATCAGATATAAAAGCATCTTATCGCTGACTTTTAACTGACTTGGCTTTAAACCATTTTCTTCCAGCTGTTTAGGAAGCAAATGTTCTTTGGCAATGTTGGTCTTTTCAATATCTGTATAGCTGGAAAGTTCAATGATCTCCAAACGATCTCGCAAGGCCGGTGGAATATTTTCCAAATAGTTAGCGGTTGCGATAAATAAAACTTTGGAAAGATCATAGCTTTCTTCAATATAATGATCAGAGAACATAGAGTTCTGTTCCGGATCCAATACTTCCAACATGGCAGAACTTGGATCTCCTTTATAATCCGAAGCCATTTTATCAATCTCATCGATTAAGAAGACAGGGTTTGTGACCTGTGCTTTTTTCATTCCCTGAATGATACGTCCCGGCAAAGCGCCTAAATACGTACGTCGATGTCCACGTATTTCCGCTTCATCACGAACACCACCTAAGGAGATCTTCACAAAGTGACGATCCAGGGCACGAGCTACACTGCGAGCCAGCGAAGTCTTTCCTACACCTGGCGGACCCACCAAACATAAAATCGGCGCTTTCAGTGAATTGGTCATCTGCTTAACCGCCAAGTATTCCATAATGCGCTCTTTAACCTTTTCCAAGCCATAGTGATCTTCATCCAGGATTCTTTGCGCTGCGTTTAAATCTTCGTTATCTTTGGTTTCCTGCCACCAGGGAAGATCCATCAACCAATCAATATAATTTTTGATAACCCCGGTTTCTCCGGATGCCATAGGCAGCATCTCATAGCGCTGTAATTCCTCTGTCACTTTCTTCTTGATATAATCCGGATACGGATTTTCTTCTAAACGTTTACGAATCTTTTCCGCATCCTGATCCTGTGAACCAATATCACCTAATTCTTCACGAATGGCATTCATCTTCTCACGAAGATAGTAATCTTTTTGTCCCTGATCGATACGCTCTTTGACCGTTTCATTGATCTTTTGTTCAACTTCTGACATTTTCTTTTCTTTTTCCATGTCAGCCAACAACATCTCTAAACGATCATTAATGCCTAAAGTTTCCAGATATTTCTGTTTTCTTTCTGTGCTTAGAGGAAAAGCCTGTACCGCACGATCACTTAAAAGATCTGCACCGATACCTTTGGAAAGTTCAATGATCAATTCTTTTGACAAGAACTTTTCCGCATTGCCCATCGTATCAAACTCATTGGCAATCATACGTACCAGAGCTACTTCTTCCATTTCATCCTGGCGATAGCTGTGCAGGATATCCACCTGTGCGATATCGCTCAGGCTGCCCTGCTCCCATGCGTTTAACTGCACACGATCCAAGCCTTTAAATTTGATGCGCAAAAAGTTTTCAAAACGACGTACATGGCGAATTTCACAAAGCGTACCGACTTTATAAATATCATCCATTGTCGGATCATCTTTTTGAAGTTCAATCTGTGAGAACAAGACAACTTTATCTTCATAGTTATCCTGTGCATTTTCAATTGCTTTTAAGGACGGCTGACGCCCTACATCGATTACGATTTCCTGTTCCGGGAACAAAATTACGCCCCGTGTACATACTAAAGGATATGTTTGAGACATATGTACAACCTCCTTTTCCCTTTTAAAAAAGACGCCAGGCGCCTTTTTTTTACGATTCTATTTTACTACTTTACAGAATTCTTTAGCAACTCAATTGCTTTTTGTTGCGCAAGATCATATTTGATATTGTCCACCGAAATCAACTGTTTGACACGGTCTAATTCCATACCATAGTTTTCAGACAGCTTTTTGTATTCGGCTTCAACTTCTTCATCACTAGCTTCAATAGCTTCCGCCTTTACAATAGCTTCCAATACCAAGCTTGTCTTAACGCTCTTTTCTGCTTCCGGTTTCATCATATTGCGAATATCTTCTTCGCTTTGACCGCTGGCTTCCAGATATTGCTTAGCGGTAAATCCGGACTGTACCATCTGGTTTTCAAAATTACGATACATACGATCGATTTCATTGGCAATCATCACTTCCGGAATTTCCACTTCGGCTTCTTCTGTAACTTTAGAAACCAAAGCATCGGTAAACTGATTTTCAGCCTGCTGTTCTTTACGTTTTGTTAAGTCTTCTTTTGTTACTTCTTTATATTTTTCCAGTGTATCTACACCTTCACGTTTTAGCTTCTGAATCAGCTCATCATTGGCTTCCGGCAATTCTTTATATTTAATATCATGTACAGTACATTTAAATACCGCTTCTTTTCCGGCTAGATCTTTGGCACCATATTCTTCCGGGAAAGTTACGACAACATCTTTTTCTTCACCAGATTTAACACCTACCAACTGTTCTTCAAAACCTGGAATGAATGTACCGGATCCTAATTCTAATGGATAATTTTCGGCAGAACCGCCATCAAATGGAACACCATCGATGCTTCCGGCATAATCGATCGTTACCTGGTCACCGTTTTCGGCAGCCTGATCTTCTTCGCGAAGTACCCAGTCCGCATAACGATTCTGGATACGTTTTACTTCTTCTTCTACATCTTCATCCGTTACATTCACTTCTTCTTTGTGAATATCTAAACCTTTATATTCTTTTAAAGTAACTTCCGGAATAACGATACAGTTAAAGATCAAAGTTGCTTTTTCATCATTGGCTTCTTTTACTTCTAAAGTAGGACGAGCAACCAATTCCAGTTTATTTTCCTCGATTCCTTTTGCCAAAGCTTCGTTAGCTACTTCTTCAGCCGCATATTCATAAACCATCTGTGATGGGATTTGTTTACGAATCAAAGCTTCCGGAACATGGCCTTTACGGAATCCTTTTAAGTTCACTTGTTTTTTCAGGTTGTTGAAAACTTTCTTCTGTGCTTTTGTCCAGATGTCACCATCGACTTCTACTTCCAGCACACCATTTGCATGTTCGTTCAATGTCCATTTTGTAATCATTTGAATTCTCCTCTTCTTTCAATCCATAAGATCGTGTCTTGAACTTTTGTCAAATCTTTCTTTTCTGTAAAATCTTCCAATTCATCATCACGCATCAAAGCCACATAAACTAAACGAACAATAGCTTTGGCGATCGGCAAAGCCTCTTCTTCACTTAGATCAAAAGGGCGCCTGACAAGGATCTCCTGATGAAGCAAGGTCATACAGAAATTTAGAAAAGCGGGATCGTCATTTGAAAACCAGGCATCCAATATGGCCCGTACCTCTATTGCGACCGGATCGATCTCTTCACAAAGAATCGAGCTGGGAATAAAGGTAATATCCAATCCATTTTTTTCTATTTTGAAAGGTGTATCAATTTTTTGTTCCATCAAATATTCAATCAATTCACCTTTGCTTTCATCGAGAAGTTCAGCATTCAATAGATCTTGCACTTCCCTTGTATATTGCCGTAAGTTTAGATCCTTCATAAAAGGAATGACCTGCTCCTGTTTGGAAGGATCTTCATAGATCCACGAAAGAATCGTTTCCATCCCTAAAGTATGTTCTTTTCGGATATGCGGTAAGCACTCCTGCTGATACGATTCCAGGATGGCCAAACAATCCTGCGGCACATACGGAAGTGATATCTCCTGATGAATTAAATCGTACGCTTCCTGATACGCTTTTCCATCGATCTTCTTTTGTATTTCGGCAATCAAAGACTGATAATAGGAATTCATCGTACCTCCTAGCGAAACATATAAAGTTTACCATAACTGAAAACAAGAATCAATGAATGCCCCTTTGCGAAAGCAAGGATTTTCAAGGTTTTTCAGCTAGATCCATGCTATACTGATAAAAAGGAAAGGAGAGTTATGAAATACAGATACGGTATTCCCTTACTTCTTGGTATCCTGGCCTGTCTTTGCCCCCTGCAAATTTATGCCGATGATACCTTGGTCATTGATGATTATATCAATGATCATGCCCATATCGTAGATGATGATACAGAAGAAGAGTTAAACAAACTCGGATACCAGCTGGAACAAGAAACCGGTGCTCAGGTTGTCTTTATCACAGAAGAAAGCCTGCATGATCAGGATATAAGACAGGTAGCCTATCAGACGTTTAAAAAATATCAGCTGGGCGACAAGGATAAAGATAACGGCATTTTATTTATCGTAAGCATCGAAGACAAGCTTCGTTATATGGAAGTAGGCCGTGGCTTGGAAGATGTGATCACCGATATCAAAAGCCAACATCTGCAAACTGATTATCTGGTGCCCTACTTTCAAAAGGAAGACTATTCAACCGGTATCCAGAAACTTTATACCCAGACCGTTCAAGTGATTGAAGACACCCAGACTGGAACAATCACAGAAGAAAACGAGGAAGAAGATGGCATCGCATGGATCATGCTGTTACCGATCTTTGGCATCTTATTGTTAGCGATTTATATATCTACGCAAAGAAAAACAAGGTCAGGATCCACTTTATACATGGTTCCCGGACAAAAGACAACCCTAAACATCAAAGGCTATGACTTTGAAAACGAAAGCATTTTAGTCTCCAGTCAAAATCCCAGTATCGTCAGTGTGCAGGCTGATGGCCAGCTAGAGGCTCATAGAACCGGAAAAACCAAAATCTTTCTTCAGAAAGTTGGATCAGCGCAAAAAGATTATGTGTTGATTATTGTTTCTAAAAAAGATTACTCGTCAAGAAATCGTGACGATGAACTTTTAGAAGCCTTATTGTGGGGCAGCCTTTTATCCGGCTCCGGACGAAGACATTATGGAGGCGGATTTGGAATTGGATCTGGATCTGGTGGCTTTGGCGGATTCTCCGGTGGCGGCGGTGGTTCCAGCCGCGGCGGTGGTGCCGGTGGAAGTTGGTAAACATAGAAATGAGGTTATTATGAATACAAAGAAAAAAATCCCCGGATGGGGTATTGTACTGATCGTAATTGGTGTGATTGTCGTATTAGCCGGTGCTTTACTAATCGGCCCCTATAACAATATGGTGACTTTAGAAGAGAATGTGACAACTCGACAAGCCAATATTCAAAGTGCTTTACAATCTCGACTAGATAAAATCAATGAACTGATGCCCAGCGTACAAGGGGCCATGGATCATGAAAGTGAAGTGTATCAGGAGATCACCGCTCTGCGCAGCAAAACAGAAGGGATTTCCGTTGACGAAGATGGCAATATGACAATTGATTCCAGTGCTTCTACTTCTCAACTGGAAAGTGCCGATGCCGCCAGTTCGCAAATCATCCGTGATATCAACTTTGCCATGGAGGCGTATCCGGAACTGGGCAGCACGCAGTTAATGTCTGATTTTATGACCAGTGTTGAAGGCATAGAAAATCGTCTTAGCGTAGCTCGTGAAGAATACAATGAAGCGGTACAAGAATACAATACAACGATTCGAAAATTCCCAAACAATATCATTTCCGGTATGATGGGCTTTGATACACTGGATAAATACCAGGCATCCCAAGAGGCCCAAAGTGCTCCTGAAGTCAATTTTGACTAAAGTAAAAGACTGCTGATCACAAGCAGTCTTTTTTCATGCTCATATCTAAACATCCTTCATCGACAAGTTAATTTTTTTATGCCTTCCAAGCCTCTTCCATATTTCTTTCTACGATGAAGAAAGGAGCCGGTCCACAATTCAATAAAGTTGTATGAAACTCTTTTTCGTTATAATCGGATTTTAATGTTTCCTTGGCTTTTTCCTTTAAATCCATAATTTGTTCATAACCCGTATAATAGGGCTCAAAGGCACAAGGCGTATACAAAAGCTGATTGTATTGTTGCGCATCAATGGTAATGCCATAGTTGTCTAAAATCTCGTTCTTACATTTTTCCAGATCCCAGTTATAATAATGAATTCCGATATCCGCTAATACCAGGGCATCATAAATGATCAGTGAATATTCACTGTAAGCTTTCAATTTCTTAAAAGAAATATTTTGTATATAGCGAAGACTGTAATGCTCGGCATATGTCGCATATCCCTCCTGGTAAGCACTGCTGGCCAAAATAGACCATCGCAGTGGTTCCTGGATATGTTCTTGCACATAATTATATTGATACATATGGCCAGGCAAACCCTCGTGCGCTACGGTCATGTAGGTTGAAAGATCTTTGATCGCATTGTTATGGGGATTTACCCGCAGCTGTCCTTTTAAATCACCGTCGATTTCAGGAATTTGAAAATAGGCAGCAACTCCATTATCACTGGCAATGTCTTCTTCCATATCTTTGATTTCATACTCTAAAGAATTCACAGTGGGAAAATCATCGAACATTTGTTCCTTGATATCTTCCAAGATTTGCTCATAACTTGTATAGTCCGTAAAAGTATACAAAAAGCTCATATCGGAATCGGCCATTTCTATAAATGTCTGTAAATGTTCCTGACAAGCTGTTTTCATCAGATCTTCTACTTCGATTACTTCCATGTCAGAGCCACTATTGTTTTTCATTAACAGCGAATAATACTCTTTTCCAACATCAAAAGAGGCTAAACCAAGTGTATGATTGTTGCCGTTTTGTTGAAGATCGACCATCGCTTCTTTCATCAATTGATAAGCCTTAAGATACGAATCCGAAAAAGCCTGTTCCAACGCCTGCTTATACGCTGTTGTTTGTTCATCGCTTAAATCTAAATCCTCGACCTGATCCTGCAACCCTTTTAAAACCGAACTCTCTAAGCCCTTATCCAGAATCTTTTCACAATACGAAACAATAGAATCAAAATCCAGACATAGATATCCTTTTTCATTTTGTGTGTATGTATAATCTATAGCACTTTGCGTATAATCATCCACATCCTGTATCATCAAGATCAAATCTTTCAATTCTTGTTCACTATCAAAAGTCCAATCCGCAAAAATAGTGGGAAACGAAACATGAAGTCCTGTCATGGGTGAAAAAGCCGAAGCGATGTAATCAAATTTAGGATCACTCAACTCTTGTGCACACTGCATATTATAGGTAAAGATATCATATGTATCCTTTTGTTGATCCGTTAATTTTTCGTAATCAAAAGACTGTAACTGAGCGATTGTTTCCTGAATCTCTTTTCGATCTTCTTCCATGCTGCTTGCATCCATACGCCCGAATGTCTTCTCTACCGATTCCGTATCAATCCCATAGCTTTCCGGCTTTTTTAAATACGAATGCAACGTATAATAATCCGATTCCAGCGTTTCCACCAGCTGTTCTTTGAGAAACTCATTAAAATCTTGTTGATACTGCGTCAATTCTTGTTCTGGTTCTTCTTTTTGAACGGTCTTTTTTGATGAAGAACAACCACTAAGCAACACAACAAAACAAAGCAAAAAAATCCCTATCTTCTTTGACATATTTGCATAGTCCTTTCTTCTTACAGTGTATCAGAAATCCTATTGCTTTCCTACAATAGATAAGAAAAGCCTGACCAAATTCTAAGATTTGACCAGGCTTTTAAAAATTAAAAATGTAAATCCGAATATAATTCTTTTTGATAGACACCGTCTTCAATCAGTTTCTTAAAGCTTTGTACCACTTCTTCTTTATCTTCTTTATACGTGACACCAAACCATCTATCATGCGTTTCTAAGACTTTTACCGTACATTCATTTTTTCTTAACAAGCCGCCAATCAATGTTGGTAATAAATACTCCGCTTTTAATGGATTGTTTACGACATCTTCTTCAAAGAAAGTGATAAAGTGTTTTTCTAAGACATCCAGAAAAGCTGGATATTGTCCCTCTTTGGCCGGGAAACCCCAGAAGTTCATCGAGACATAGGAATTAATATCAAGTTCTACATCCTTTGTTTTGGCCTTAAGAATACCATTTTCTACCACTTTGACAATATTGGATGTTTCTACTACATCCGCCACATGAGTATGTCCATCTTCTACTTTACAGACACCACGTGTGACCCCACCATTATCGGACAGCGTATTCTTTAAGATAAATCCGGCCATCGCATACGCTGTATCCTCATGATCAACAAGTAACCAGTCATGTAGTTTCTGGAAAGCTTCTTTTCCATAATAGTCATCGGCATTAATGACCGCAAAGGGTTCGTGAATCAGTTCCTTAGCTGCCAGGACAGCCTGTCCGGTACCCCATGGTTTCGTTCTTCCTTCCGGGAATGTACAACCTTTTGGTATATCGTGAATATCCTGGAAGACATAGCCAATCTCTACATGCATCTTTTGGGCAATGGCTTCAACACGATTGCCGATGCGTTCTTTAAAATCTTCTTCAATATCTTTTCGAATCACAAAGACGATTTTATTAAAACCGGCTTCTATCGCATCATGAATGGAATAATCCATGATGATTTCATCGTGCAGTCCCACCGGCTCTAATTGTTTGATACCGCCGCCAAATCGACTTCCTATACCGGCTGCCATAATCAATAATGTTGTGTTTCTCATAATTTGTTTCCTTTCCATACCAAACAAGCATAAAAAAAGAATATTGTTCGATCTCATAAAGAGTATAACCAAATATTCATGACTTGAAAAGGTTATTTTTTGGTCAAGCTAAAACTCCAGTAATAGCCGCGCTTCTGCATGCGCTTGATATATTTTTCTTCAATCGGTGATTTACCCACCATTTTAGAAATACGAGACGCATACACGATCAGTGATTCTCGTGTCACTTCATGATGATACATCCGTAATAAATTTAATAGCTCCATATCCGAAATGATCTCTTTTTGATTGGCTACCAACATCTGTAAGATCAGAAATTCATGTTCATGTACATTTAATAACTTCTTATCTTTATACGCCAGTTTCTTTTCAAAATCGATCTTGATATCCCCTGATCGTATCGTTTTATTTTCAAAGGCCTTAAAGTTTTCAAAATGATCTTCATTGGAACTTGTTCTTTTCTCTTCTCTGTCTTTGACCAGTTTCTGCAGTTCTGTCATACTGATATGATTTTCCATACAGAAATTTCCAAGTAAATTGATCTTATTATCCATTGTCTTACTCATACGATACCATCTCCTATTATGATTTCTTTTCCATTATCTTGATCTGATAGTCCTTGGAAACAATCACCGATTCCAAGTATTCGATTCGACTATCCTTTCGTTTTAATTCTGCAATCAAGCTTTTCTTATCCAAATCGTCGTATCTTGCCGCATGGATCTTTCGTTTAGCGAATTCATAGTTGTCGATTCCATTAAAGGAAGTAGGATCCCTACGATATAAAGTCACCCATTTTTCAATGGTCTTTACCGGCAGATTCAATTCTTTGGATATATCACATATCTTTTCTTTATCATCACAAATACGATGACAAACAATCTTCTTTAAATCATTAGAATATAACTTCATATCACTACTCCCTTCATAACTATAAAATTAACAATATAAAAAGAAGTTCGAGAAGAACTTCTGAAAAAATCGATATCCTTAAAATATAATCTCAACATTGCCTACAGCTACATTCATTTGTAGAAATGAGAAAAGCACATTCATTTGCTTCCTTATTCTCTATAATTTTTTTGCACATGCTTGGATGTTGTGAACATCATAAAACACCAGGGTAAACTAAAGCTATGATTTCCATCTGGGCATCCGGCAAGTCCGTATTCCAAGCAAACACAACACCTTCTATCTGGTTAACCTTTAAATGCCACTTATACGAAACTTCAGACTTGCATTTACTATTTTTCCAACATTCGATTAATAAACCTTAGGTATATTCCTCATTTCTCCTAATCATCGATATGTAGGGAAATGAAAGGCCGGTAAAGGTACGGAAGGGATATTGCTGGAAAGCAACAATACAGTCTCATAGATGCTCTTCCGTTGGCGCTGCCGTAAGTATTTCCACGGCGGACTTCCGCAGCTTGTAATTTGACACGTTCCGCATTCTGGCTGATCTCGGACATCCTATAGGCCACTTTCGTATAGGGTAAGTATGTATGAAGGGTGGAATAATTGAGGCCCATTGTCTCCTGTATCTCCGTGATCGTTTTACCACGCTTCAGAAGTTCCTGGATTAGTTCAGCTCTGGATAGATCAGGACTTTCTCTGTGATTAGAAACTTTTTGGACAGCAGTGACAGTTCTAATGTCGTAACTTGAATTTCTTTTTTCTCCTGGCATATTTTCACCGTTGTATCAATCAGTTCCTGCATCAGGACTTCCAAGTCAAATTCTTTTTTAGGTGGTCTGCCTAATCTTTTTTCCATGTTTATCCACTTTCTATCTTATGCCATGCTCACCAGATTTTATGTTATTTACAGTGGAACGATACTACTGATTTTCATAGCGTAATATGGTATTTTCCATGTTAATCTATTTTGTAGGCTGTAGAAAAGGGGGAAACCACATAGGATTTTTAATTTCATCTTATATTTCTATTTGAACATGGACGTTCTGACCACATCGTCAAGATTCCACTCAATACCTCACTCAGTAGCTTTCTTTACAAAGTCCTTTCTCATCCGCGACATGGCCACAGCACACTCGTCTACCGGATGGACGGCGGTAGAGAAGCCTGTCAATGCCTCCATTACTTCTTCGATTTCAAAACCAAGGCCACATTTGTCGTCAGGAAGTATATTACGATAAGCGATGTAATCAAAACAATTTTTCTTTGACATGTCTATTCTCTCCCTCTTAAGGGGATATTTACAGGATCAAGTAGCGATTATCAAAGTAACACAAATTATTTGTCCGCATATCCACCCGTTGTATCTATCCTGCCATGCCGGAAGGGAATACCTAGCGCAAGCTAATCTTCACGCATCCAGCTCGCTGGAGCCTGTCCTGAACGATGAAAGTATGATTGGCAGGTATGGTCAGCAACATGCTGAGCGAATACAAGTCCCATTTTCCAATGGATACATCTAAAACCAGGAAGAAATTTTGACATAAATTAGGATCTAAACAACTTCAAACGGCACATCTAGCGGGCAGATTTTACGAGTCTGCCTGCTCTTTTACGCCTGGGACACTTTCTTCTCAATGGGACGCGGAATTTTCATTTTTCGCGGGCCGTGACAGTAGTAGTGAGGTTTTGAAATTTTGTTACACAAAATGCACCTGGGTGATTTTCCTAATTTTTGGTACCACTCAATTACAACTCCGGAATATGCCCTTCAGTAGCATTGTTCCTATGAATTATCTTTGCAGGATTTCCTATTACAATAGAATGATCAGGAACATCAAAATTAACAAAAGTATTTGGTGCTATTAAAACATCATTGCCGATATTCACTTTTCCTACTATTGTCGAATTAGTCCTTATACAAACTCTATCACCAAATGTAGGAACACCAGCACGTTTCCCTCTAATATCCCTACCGATGGTAACTCCATGTGTAATAAACATTTGATTACCAAACTTCACCTGGCCATTAATTACAATCTTGCCCCAATGGCCTATAATCAACCCTTCGCCTATGGAAGTATTATTTTCAAAACTTAAACCAGTTTTATTCTCTAGTTTCTTTAATTTCCACGCAAAGTATCTTCGCCATACAGTATGGATATTTGCCTGAAATTTTCGATATGTGCATATATACTTCCACTCGTATCCATTTAAAAATTCTTTGGAAAGATGGCCTCTGAAGGCTTCATTGAATTTTCTATCGTATTCAATTTTTTGTTTGTAGTTAGTATCATATTTTAGGTTCATTTGCTTAATCCTCAAAAAAATATACTTCACGCTCTCTGACTATTCTATCATGGTCATAAGATTTATCTAACCAAGGATATTCATTATTTCTATTCTTGATATTTTCATACCACTCCGATATATTACATACGACTTTTGCTGGATTTCCACAAACAACAGAGTTCGGTGGGACATCAGCAAATATAGCACTCTCTTCAAGTATCAAAGAATTTTCTCCGATAGTCACATTGGGCATTAAAGTAACATTTGAAGAAATAAAAACGTTATCACAAACCTTAATAGGTCCTAAATCTCTTAGTTTTTGATTACCTCCGTTTTCAAATACTTTGTTGTAATGCTGTGCAGATGGTCTATAGTTAATGAACCTAACCCCGTCGGAAATATAGACATTATTACCTATCGAAATCATTTCTCTATCAAACCCAAAATTACAATTAACAACAGTACAATTTTTTCCAATTTTATGTAAGCCGAAGTCTTCATTTGATTTTTCAGAATTCTTCAGCATATGATTTAATCTCTTTTTTACATATTTTATTCCTCGTTTTGGAAGAGCAATACACCAATTTATCTTGTTGCACAATGCACCAAACATTGGTTTTCTTCCTTGCAAATATTGAATTTTGGATATAAATGTTGATTTAGCATCACATGAAACATATCTTAAATTATACCGGCTAATATCGCATCCGTTCTTACTAGCGAGTTGTTCTATTGCCCAATCAATTCTTCCATCCCATCTATAGTTCATAGTTCTCTCAATTGGGTTATTAATGTAGTGATTAATTGTATCTGCAATGCCAATTTCGAATGGAATAAAATCATGAAAATTCGGAGCCGCATCCATTATTTTGCTATTATCAAACACACGATCTCTTGCTTTATCCCCAAACAATACACCTTTATATTCCGGTAATATATCGACAATTTTTTCTGTACTTTCTGAGAATACAATTGCGCTTTTATTCAAATTCTTGCATACAGAATTTAATACTTCTTTCCAGGTTAACACTTCATTTGATGTAATGTGAAATGCTTCATTATATGCTTTTTCATTTTTTATAAGATCAACAAAACCTTTTGCAAAATCAGCTGTATTGGTTAAAGTACAACGAGCAACACCATCATCCCACAATAGTACCGGTTTATTATGTATAATTCTATTAGCCAAAGTCCAATATTCACCACTGACTGGTATTATTCCAAATGGAATTCTCGTTTTCCCGTATGTTATATATGGTCTAATAATCGTATATTTTATCCCATACTTTGAGGAATTCTTCCTCAAAAAATTCTCACACTTAACCTTATTGTCGCCATAATCCCAATATTCGTTGCCTAACTCTGTTCTCTCTGTTATAATCTTATCCTTAAAGCTATACGCTGTTGCTGATGATACGAAAAAATACTGGAAACAATATTGAGAAAGCTTATCTAACTTATATTGTAAGCCAGCTACATCAAATGATAGAAAATCTAGAATAGCATCATATTTATTCTCTAGTTTATCTATGACTGTATCTAAATCGTAAACATTGCCATGTATAATATTAACACCTTTTGGGATTCTATGATCCCTTGTCCCTCTTGTAATACATGTAACCTTTATGTTTCTACTTAAACACTCTTTAAGAACATCAGTGCTTAGTATTCCTGATCCTCCTAAAATCAATATTTTTATCATCTTTTCCCTCCGCAAACCATCCTAATTATTTTTCCTATCTTTCTAGTAGCTCTAGAAACAATATCATTTTTGATTGGAGAACAATACTTGATAAATAATTTTTTCTTGTCGAGTTTTTTATAATCATTCCAAAAAGCATTTTTATTTTCACCGTCTGGTGCTGACTCCCTGTATCCAGAATTATATTGAATAATGTCTTCAATACTGCCTTCTTTCCATTTTAAACTTTCTTTGCATTCTTCAAACAATCGAAGACCTTTTTCAGAATGACATACAATACTCGACATACCTTTATTGTCGTCCATTTCCGGTGCTATAACATCATATCCCCAACAATCAGAGATTGTTATATCACTCATTCGATTTCCCTTTTTTGCCACACAATTTGCGCATGAAGGTCTAGTATACAGATGTCTAAAATAACCATTAAAATAATATGTTTCCTTACCGTTTTTGCAAAACGTGCGGTTATTCTCGTCTATTCGTAGTGAAAAAGTATGCCATCCGAGAGATTTATCTTTGAAATTAATATATTTAATAGTCTCCTTTTGAAAAAAAGTATCTAAATAATCACGCCAGATCATAGGAGATGGTACACCCAAACAAATGAAATCTACAGTTAATAGATTCGTATAATCATTAATCAAGTAATTCTTCAGTCCGTTTATCTGACATGTAGTTCCTACAAACAATACCTCTTTGCCCATTTGCAATAAACTTTTAACCTGTTTAAAGCAATCTCCCATTCGACTTTGCATATATTTTGACCCTATAAGATCTGGTATGTCACTCTTTCTTTCAATAGGTTTATGAAAAGCCATCCACTCACTATCATATGCAGCGCCAAAAACCACACCATTTCTATCTAAGATTCTTCCTGCTAATACAGCAAATAATCCACCAGACGAACTCTTTGAACGAATAGTCTCATTTAAATTAATACCCACAAAGGTTTTTTCCAAGTCTTCGTACGGCCTGTTATAATTTTCATAGGGACATATCTTATTGCACAAACCACATTGAACACAATTCTTTTCTCTAACTTTCGGATATAGAAAACCTTGTTCATCACATAACATATCTATTGCATCTTGAGGGCAAATACTGTAACAAGCACTACATCCGCAACAATTCATATTGTCCAGTATTTCAATCATTTTAATCTACCTTCTTTTCATTTTTGACGCAACATTAACCAGTTTCTGGGGCAAAAGCCTACACATATAATCTAGCATTTGGTAAAAATGTAGTGTCTTTCCATAAATACACCACATCAAAAGATTTGACAACGCTACACATGTTACACTATTTATAGCCAATTTTACGAATAAATTATCCACCTGTACGATGCCGCACGAAAATGATGTGATAGCAGTTACAAAAGTGCATATTATCATATTTCTAACTGTTAAAGTAATATATTCCTTTGCAGATCTTTTGAACACATATTTAAATACATTTGTAATCATCCATGGTATCGCAACGATAATATAGCTAATCAATGTAGATACAATTATTGCATAAATTCCCCAAATCTTAACAAATGCCAAATTCAATAATAGATTAACGGCTGAAGCAATCAATGGTCTTAATCTATCTTGGTGCCAAATACCTGCAGCATCTTTATACAATCCAATTATCTGTTGCATGATCACTAAATAGAAATAGATACATAAAAGTATAACCACTGGATATTCAAAAGTATATTTTTCTCCTACCCACAAGGTAATAAATGGCTGGTACATTGATGCAAAACAAGAAACACAAATAGTAACCATCCAATTTATAATAAACACAAGTTTCTTGAAATCCTCATAGTTTTTCTCGATAGTCTCGGTTACAATACTGTTACCAATTCCAGCAAGACATGAATATATGATTATCTGAACTATTCCCATTACAGCACTTAAGATAAAATAATAGTTCTGATACATTGCCAATACGGTTAAACCCAAGAACGCAGAAATTACAATCGTATCCGCAGAATTAACGATGGTTGTACCTAATTTAGCAGTGAATAAATCTTTAATTTTTTGATTTATATCGTGTATTTCTTCTTTGGACAATTTGCCCTTTGGTTTATAATCCGGATATGCTTTATTTGCACATAATGCGACAATAATATTATTTAGAGTATTTGTGGCAAGCATCACAATAACATAGTAATAATAATTGTGAAACAATAAGAGAACTAAAAATTGCAACACGTACTGTATGGTGTTTGTCAATAATGTAATTTTACTAGGAATGTCAGTCCTTTGGTGCGCTTGAAACAAAGAATTCTTGTAGGCAAATAGCCAATAAGTAAGTATAGTAGCAGCTAAATTTAATAAATACAAAACATAAACATTAAGATTTGCTGGCACATCCCCATTTATAAGTTTTGGAACAAATGGAGTGAGGGCTATTCCCACCACAGCTATAACAAAGCCAATAACTCGATAATAAATTAAATATAGCCTTTCTAGTGCGCAAATTTTGGCTGTATTATCTTCAGCTATAGGCCTATACATGCTAAATACCATAGCTGAGCCAACACCTAGTTCTGTAAGGTTTAAAACTTGTAATATAGATGAAAACAAGCTATTTAGTCCAAGATATTCTACCCCCATCAAATAAATTATTGCTGTTCTCATCAAAAAAGGTATGAGGATTTGATATATCTTAAGTATTATTCCAAATACTGCATTTCTTCCGGCGTTTTTTGCCCTTTCCATCTTCATACACTCATCTCCTAAAGCTTGTCAATTATTTCCTCAATAATTTCAGTTGTTTTATAAGCTTCTTTTTTCATATCCAAGTGCTTAGATATAAGTTGATTATGATACTCCCCGTAATCATTAACCAGTATTTCAAATTTAGAATTCAAAACATCTATTGATAGATTCTTAAGTGGGATACAATACTGTTCTAAATTCATTTTTTCCATGAACCCTTGCATTTTCTGCTCATAAGAAACAGAAATAAAAGGAGTTCCCATCTTAGCAGAGAAAATATTGCTATGATACCTCATTCCGATTACAGCATATAATTTGCTAATTACATACTGCTGGAAATATGTATCATATCTGTCATCGTTATCAGGAATAATGAAGCAATTTTCTTTATCTTTGCAATAACTGTCCATTAAATTATAGTCATTTCCACTGCCATATAATTGTGGAATAAATACTATCCCATATCCTAGTGCAGTTTTTTCTTTGATGAAATCAGTAAAAGTCTTTCGAATATTGTCAATCACATCGGTGTTCTTTGACCAAACTGGATGCCACATTAAATCGGTTATCGTAATGCCTATGCACTTTTCATGTTTCGATATGAACTCTCTTAATTCCTTAAATTGAGAGAATTTATTTTCATTTTCTAGCATGTTAATATCATGTTGAAATGCAGAATCCAGTGTCTGATATATTTGTCTTTCTGGAACAAATTCTTTTACAAAATCTGCAGAAATTGGATCTCTTAACACAACTGCTTTAGCATTTAACAATACTTTTCTTCTCCAGGTATTTCTTTCTTTGTTGTTAAAAGGGCCCATTGAAGGAGCATAAAACATATATGGCTTTTTCATCTTAATGAGCAGGTCATATACTCGTAAATAGCTTGGCTCGGCACTATAATATGTATCCCCAATACTAGGCCCACCTGGTGCATGCAATATAAGATCAGCTTTTTTTACTGCATCAAAAAATTTATTATAAGTCCGTCCTATTGCAACACTTCCTTTTGTGTATTTAGCTATTCTATATTTGTAGTCTTCTTTCGTTACAATTAACTGGTTAATACTAGTAACACAGTCTGGCAAGTTTGGATAGTGTGTATTTCCTCTCATTCCTAATGTAATATGAATATCAGGATATACCGTTATCAATTCATCCACCAATGCTCGTACCGCTGCCTCATCGCCTCTGTTAGCAGTATGGCAATTCATAATTAATATATTCATTTATTGTCTCCATTCATTCTTTTACATATATCTTCCATCAAGTGAGTCGGTGAAAACTCTCCGTTGTAGCCATAATCGACATCCGTATCTTCTTTCACCCATTCCCAGTCGATATCTTCTACTCTTTCAAAATATTGCATATTTCTTGGATTATAAAATTCAAATTCAAGAATTGATCTGTTATTAGTAAGCAACTTTCGATTATATGCCACCGCCTCATAAGGCCTTAATGTGAGAGCCTTTTGCCCATCCTGTACAACTTCTAAAATGCATGTAGCCTGTAATTCGCGATGTAATACCTCTTCATAGGAAAGATACTTACCTTGAGGTAAAATATTGATATTATTTATTCTCTGAATTGATGATTCTATTTCAGTTGGAACAATATCCATAATGAGATTAATAGAATGCTTTGCTGTATCTTTGGCTAATCTTTCAAAAATATTCCATCTTTTTTTTGAAGCCCCACAAAAATACAGATCCGTCTGCTGTTCTATAGAATCATACCCTTCAACTTTTGAATACAGCGTATTCCATAATGACAATTTATTTTCTATTGAATCTGTTTCATCAATCGTGTATACAAGATCAAACACACCATTTTCTCTAAGATAGTTAGCATTCATACTCACACCGGATTTAATAATATCTAAGTAAAGAAGAACATATTTTAGATTTGATAAGGTTTGTTTATATTTTATTAATGTATGTGCTACATAAGGTCTGTACACAAATGATGCATTCAAAAATATTACAACTACATTGTCATACAAAACAGAAGCTTTTTGACAAGCTTCATAAAGCTCTCCTTCATCGTAACATATAAAATCCATCAAACCTTTTGTTAATCTTCGAATTCTATTTTTTAACAGAAAATCTGTTATAAGCTGCTTATTAGATTTATCTAAAACAAACTTAACGTCTGCATTATTCTTAACGTCATAGAAAATATGTTGATACATCGGATAATACTTACCACCATCCAATGAAATTATAAACCCTATACTCATACCCTTTCCTCCGGTTATCACCTGATGATTCTTGTTCTTATAGCCAAATGAACCATGATTCTCTTTAACGAATTACAAGATCGCAAAGTATATATCCAATTTTCTTTATATAAATTCCAGTATCTCGAATAGTTATCATCAACAATTTTTTTTTGTTTATGATATACCACCATTAAATTTCCTATTGACTCACCCACAAAAAGATTCGAAATTTCACGCATGTCAGGGTATATTTTTAATAATTTACTTCTAATCTCAATAGCATTATTTATTGCATACTTTGTTGTTTTTTTATTGTAAGAAGATGTAATACTATTGTCTCTAACGATATAATGATAAAGTGGCAAGCCCGTATGAACAACTTTTCTCCCCACCATTGTTTCTAAAAGAATCTTTGCATCTTCGTTCGTTTCTCCTATTGGAAATTCTACTTCAGTAAATATTTTTGATTTATATAATTTTGACCAAACACTTATTCCGATGCTTCTTGATAAAAGTATTTCTTTAATAGCCTCTTTATCACTATAAACAAGTTGTTTTGCAGAACAACGAATTACTGTTTTTTTCCCTGTTTCTAAACTTTCCCTATATATTCCTGCGCATGCTATATCTGAATTTGTCATTTTCAAGCTCTTAAGCATACATTCATACATATTTAGTTCAATATAGTCATCACTGTCTACAAAGCCAACAAACTCTCCTTGCACACATTTTAAACCAGCATTGCGTGCAGAAGACAAACCACCATTGGCTTTATGAATCACATTAATACGATTATCCTTCTTTGCGTACTCGTCACAAATCCTTCCACTCCCATCTGTAGAACCATCATCGACTACTATAATTTCTAAATCGGGATAGGTTTGATTGGTTAAGCTGTCCAGGCATCTCTTAATATATTTTTCGACATTGTATACAGGAACAATAATGCTAATTCTATCTTTTCTCACTGTGTATGCTCCTCAATAGCCCTATCTAATCTCATTGATCACACGAAATTTTTGTACTTAATAATTTCTCTCAAGAGTCTTTTGATATATTTGAGGCCACTTTCTTTTTTAAATGTTTTTTCTACGCTGTCCCATCCAGTTGACAGAGATTTAAAAAACACTTTCCTACTGGATCCTACATGACATGGCGCAATTAACTGGTGATTATATTTACTTACATGTTCAAAATCAGATTCAAGAAACAGAATATCATTTTTAATCGAATCAAACATTCTCTTTCCGTTAATAGAATTAAGTAAAACACATGATACTCCCATATTTTCATCAAATACACCTCCATGCTGCAAGAGCATTTCGGGGTGCACAATTTGTATCCCATTGAAATCACCAATTGTCATATCTGCTATTCTTTTTTCACTTGCAAAATAACATGAATAGCAACTCTCTCTTGATATACTCCAACTAAGAAAATATGAATAATACGAACTCAAATCTGATGGAATTATTTTCTCCTTAATCTGATTATTCCGATTTATGGTTGCCTTTACACAAAATCCCCATCCTCGAGATTTATCTCTAAACCGAAAATCTGAAATCTGTGCATCGACCTTGTTTTCAAGATATTCCATGTATTTTTCAAAAATAGATGTCCCAGGAGCACCATGACATATTATTTCTACAGTACTTAAATTTGTATGCTTGTTTCCTACATAAGCATACAAGCCACCAATTTGACAAGGTGTTCCAGAAAATAAGACTTTTTTACCTTCAAATACATCTTTTTTTACAAGCGGTAGAATCTTATAAATTCTTGATTGAACATATTTCGAACCTTGTAATGTTTTCAATTTATCCATACTGTCGATGCGAATATGTTCAACTGACAATCCTCGTACATTTTGAATATACGCAGCACCATAGACAACACCATTCTCACAAACTGTTTTTTTAGCCAGTTCATAAAAAATACCACCGGATGCTGAATTTTTAATTCCCTGCTTATCTTTTATGGCTGCCGCAAAAATATTGGTTGATTTTACGCCTTCATTCTCTTTACAAGGACACTTCTTCATGCATAGCCCACAATCTACACATTTTTTCATATCAATAGTTGGATATTCAGCCCCATCATGCTTTACAGTCATAGTAATTGCATTTTTAGGGCATATTTCCATACACACACCACAACCAAAGCAATCACTCATATTTTTAATTGAAATATTATTCACTTTGTTTTACCTCTTCAATTGATTTTCTGAGATATTCCATTGCAGAGTTTCTTGCATACGCCAATATTTCATTTGTTTTGGTATAATCAACATCTTTTTCTAAAATTGAATCTAATTCATCTGCCCTTTGAACTACTCTACTATCCATCGACAATCTTAATAATAAATCTCGCAATTTTTTTTCATTACTTTTTCTGATAAATGCAGCAAAAGCTTTGTTATATTTAATGGAAATCACAGCTCCGTGGAAAGTATCTGTGACAACATAATGGGCATTCTTAAAATAACCTAATAGCTCAAACGGGCTGACAACAATATTCTTGTCGCACCAATACTGAAATACTCCCGCACCTACAATCTGCAACTTATGTTTCTCTGCAAACTTTTTGATTTCTTGAATTTCTGATGTATCGCAAATTCTATTCGAATATGAGTACACCAATAAATACTTTTTACTAATATTGAGATCGACAAGTTCACTTTTAAAATCATATATCAGAACCGGATCCAAATTATATTGCGGTTCTCTATCAGATAAAGCTCTTACAAAATCTGCCGTATTCTCATCTCGAACTGAAATTGTCTGAATATTACTAATAGCCGATTTCAAATAATCTTGGTATTGACTAGGTACTTTATCAAAAGTAGTGTGACCACAGGAAACTGCATAAGTGTAAACTCTTTTTGTATTTGGTACCTTGCCAAATAATTGTTCTGATATTCCCCAAGGAGAAGGTGCAAGACAATTAAACATTTCATCGCTACCTATAAAAGCAATATCTTTATTTTCATTTTCGGAAAAATGATTATCAACTTCAAGCACACTACGTTGTAATTGTTTAAGTTTGTAGATCTGTATTTTATCTAGTACACGAATCCAATAATAACGTAATTTTGGTATATCATGAACTTCACTAAATTTTTGGCTAGATGTATCATTAGAAATCCCTGGTAAAATATCTCCAAATCTAACATCATCAGCGTATGTTGATAACATTTTCTTTAATGCATACGCCTGTAAAAACGATCCATGATTAAATACTCTTTGCATAGAAATTAATTCAATTTTCATTTATTCACATCCTTTTAACATCTATCTAATCCTTCCAAAAGTATTCATTAATCACATCCATGTCTGATCTTGTTCTTAGCATACTTTTAGATATTTCCTCACGCTTTTTTTGCTGATCCCAAACATTCCCAATAACCTTGTCGTGTAGCCCCCACTATAGCTCCTTCAGGAATATCATGTGTAACAACACTTCCAGCAGCAATAATCGCATTTGGGCCTATCTTTGTGTTATACATAATCAAAGAGTTGACTCCAATAACAACATTATCATATACCTTAATTTTCCCCATATAGAATGCTTGGCGCCTGCTTCCTGGATAAATTTCATTCCCATCAAACACATCACAAATAATATCGTGTGTGCAAGAAGTTAAATTTGTAGCAACACTAACATTATTATGAATTGACAAAAGAAATAGTTCAGAAGGGAGTTTATTCGGCTGATATCTACATTTTTCTCCCATATGATGTATAAGTTTGTACTTACGTATAAAGTCTGCTTTTTTTCTTTTATCCCTAATCAGCACGAGCATCATACTTGTCAAATATCTTTTAATATCCATCGATTCACTCCTTCACATCATTTTTACAAGAATTACTAACTACACCAAATACAGCTAGTGCAAAGAAAATTAAATATGCCGGTTCAGATTTGCATGCATCGGAATACCAAATCAACATCAATACTAGAGGAATCAAAATCTTAACATATGTCACCCATATTAATTTTTCATCATCATATTTTTTACCTAATGCATACATGAAAATTGAGATAAAGAAACTAACATATAAAACAAGACCAACCATACCAGTTTCCAAATATTGCATTGCAAACGTATAATTTCTATAGTTTGTATATTTGTACATCCGTGCGAAATCACTCTCGAAAAAGTTGGAGAATTCGCAGTTTCCAAATCCTAATCCAAAGATCTTTTTAATAAATTGATTATTAAAAAAGTTGTCATTTATAAAACCAATTGCTGTAGTTCGCCCAATTTGTTTACCATGAGCCCATCCAGCGGCTAAGTAATTATTTATACTATCTTGATCAAACAATAGGAGGTATGAATCTGGGAACACTCGTCTTAGTACCTCTAAACCTATAATCAAGCCAATAGCCGCAATTATAGCAAAGCTAATCGTTTTAACCGTTGGTTTATTAACCACGAGAGCAATCAAAATTACTGCTACCACTTCAATATAAAAGAATTTTATTTCTGCCATTCCTACTATAGTCAAAGAGGAAACCAAATAAAATCCAAGCTTGCCAATTGTTGCTTTCTTATGAAAGTATTGATTAACTACATAGATTAACATTATGATTAAAAATACATTGAGATAACCATTACAACCATAGGTTGATCCGAATAATCCTCCTAAGAAATCCAATCTTAAACCTTTGACAAAAAATTGATACAGCAATACAATCATATTAACCAGATACAATTTTTCTAAATTTAAAAATACTTTTTCAACGTCAGAAATTTGCAAATACCTTATGCACAAATAATAAAAAACATAAAATCTAAATGTGCATCTAAACGCCCAAACGAATAGTTTAAAACCTACCATTCCAACTAAAGAAGATACGAACGAATATAATAAAAAAGCAATAAATAGTATAGAAATACCCCTATTCACCGGTTTCGTTTTAATGCTTTTATATTTGAAGACTGTATATAAAAAAACGCAGATCAATAAAACATCCGGAACATATTTTAACGTAGATGGCATATGCAATTCATCTATTAGAAATAGCATTACACAAACATAGTATATTATTCCGATTAATATATTTTTTATTTTAATCCGCATCCTATACTTCCTTTCTCAATCTTTTTATTATTTCCATTGGGCTGAACCATCCATCATAGCCATAATCAACATTAATTGGATTCAAAAGAAATTCACCTTTAATATCTTCTTTATTTTCGAAAACATAAATATACTCCGGATTATAAAAAGGCATTTTTTTAATTTCTTTATTATTGGTTAATAATTTTTTATTAAAAACAATAGCTTCACAGGTTCGCAGCGAAACTCCTGTTTGCCCAGGTCGCACGACTTCAATAAGACAATCAGTATTATAGGAATACATAAGAACTTCTTCATAAGACAATTTTTGATTATAGGTAATTATTTCTTCATATTTCTTTTCTTCATTAGATACTCCTACAATCCTAAACTCACACTTTTTATGAAACTCAGATACTTTTTTTAAAGTTTTTTGCAACATTGGCAGACGATTTTCAGCTGCGCCAATAAAAAAAGCATCTGTTTTATACTGTCCATCAACAGAAACACCATGTGGGACAGAAAAAGTCGAATAAATATACTCAAATCCCATTTTTTCACAATCCCCTTTATCAAATGAAAACACTTTATCAAATGCTGATATCTTTTCTACTGCTCTTTTAGTAGATTTATTGGATAGGCTATCATACATTATCATTGCTAGTTTCAAATTTTTATGTTTCTGTTTTATCTTCTTCAAATAATTTAATGGATAGTAGTTCCTTAATGTTCCATTTAGAAATATTATCCAATATACTTCTTTTTCATCAAATTCAAAATTTGAAAGATAATACAATGAATTCCATAGACTTTTTCCAGGCAGCCATAAATGCCTATTAATTCGATCGTTAAAGTGCAATAACCGTAATCTATTTAGTACTTGCGGTAATTTTCTAAACTTAGGAAGTTCTGAAACATCTGAATCATTCATATTCAGTAAATCTGCAAACATTGATCTATATAAATCATGTTCATCATCAACAATATAAAATTTCAAATGTTTACCCCTTTTCTATTTTGTGCGCTGGTATTCCAACTAAAGTAATATTATCTTCTTCAAAAGATTTTATAACAATTGCATTCGCACCGATTTTAACATTATTACCTAATTTTATAGGTCCTAGAATTTTAGCTCCTACTCCTATATCCACGTTATTTCCAATTATAGGACAAGCTTTGCCTAAATTTCTTCCTAAATTACCTATACAATTATCTCCGTGCAATTCACAATTTTCACCGATTTTAGCATTACTGCTAATCACTATATTTCCGTTGTGGTGAATAATCAAACCTTTCTCAAATGAGCCCGCATCAATTTCAACACCAATTTTTACCCCAAGCGTATTCTTCTTACGACGATAAAAAACATATAGTATCTTATATAGGATACCCCTGTGGATATTATTATGAAAATATTCTGTATAACGCAATAATTTAATAAATTTCCAATTATATACTCTTTGATTATTAGTTAAGTAGTCAAAAAGGGAATTGGGATACAATGGTTTTTCATACATAATTGTTTCTTTTAGTTCTTTATAAGTCCTAATCATACTTAATTTCTCTTTCGCCAATTATTTAATTTACATACTAAAAATAGTGCTTCTACTGACTGGGCTTTCATTAATATAAGAAAAATCTTTTGTAAACCACGGCTCATATGTACTGGGTAATTTGCTATGCACCTTATCAAATCTTTATCATGTACTATTTCAGATATATATTGTTTCACCATTTTTCTGGTAATTTTTTTATTACTTGCAACAATCATACCGATTGCACATCTTGCACGAGCAATCAAAAATCGTGAGCAACGAATCTCTGCGGTTGAGGAAATTCCATTTATTTTTTCTAAAACATATCTCCATAATTCTTTGTCTTTACTAAATCGATTTGGATTGTAAGACTTTGACAAAGATTCTTCATTAAAGCAATAATAATATACCGCTTCAGAACAGATTACTATAGTATTTGCTTTACTATAAAAATCAATATTAAAAACCACATCCTCAGATATAAGTACCCTTTCTGAAACAAAGCGAATATTATTATTTTCAATAGTTTCTCTATTAAATATTGCCGCCCACACAGATACTTCTATCGGGGTATCCCTTGGTGATTCAGGCAGATTAGCAATCATATCTAAATTGAATTTTTCTATATCATCTTTTGATTCTAGGACAATATCTCTTTCAATCCTTTCGACTTTATCTGTTATTTTTCCTTTTATATCCTTAAAGTGATTTGCGTATACAACATCAGCAGAATATTGTTCTGCTTTAGCATACAACATCTCGCACATATCTTGTGTCACATAGTCATCTGAATCAACAAATATAACATATTTACCGCGCGCTATTTCTAATCCAGAATTTCTAGCTAGCCCTAACCCACCATTCGCTTTATGAATAACATGAATATGTGCATACTCAGCTTCGTATTTATTACACATTTCAGGACAATTATCAGGAGAACCATCGTCAACCATAATAATTTCAATTTCTTTCATTGTCTGGTTAAGAAGACTATTGATGCATCTTTCTAAATAGACTTCGACTTTATAAACCGGTACAATGATACTAATTTTTATATCGTCCATGTCCTGCCACACCGTCCTCTAATGTGTTCTATACAAAGTTTCATAGAATTGCTCTAACACAAAATGCGCTTTATGTATATCATAAATTGATGTTGAATTTCCTACTATGGAGCCTCTCTGATTTTCAATGTTATATTTTATAATTGATTTTGCCCATTCCTCAGCACTCTTATCTAAAGATACAAACTCAAATTTCTCATTAAACATCACTTCTCTGGGAACCCTATCAGAAAAGACACAAGGCAAATCTGCAAACTGAGCTTCCACTCCCACGACAGGTACCCCCTCGAAGAACGAAGGCATAACAAATACATCCATGGCTTGGTAAAGTTCGTTAACATCAGACCTATTACCTAAAAATCTCACCTTTTCATTAATTCCAAGTTTTTTTATTTGCTCTCGTATCTCTGCTTCCTTTTCGCCAACTCCAACTAGTAATAGAATCGAATTTGATTCCATTTTTAAGAGCTCATTGAAAATCTCAACTAAGAACTTATGATTCTTTTGGTATGAAATCCGCCCAACATGGCCAACAACAAATTCGTTAGTCAATCCCAATTCTTCTCTTTTTATCTGTCTAATTTCTTTATTAAAATAGAACATTTCTGCATCAATAGCATTTGGAATAACTTTAAATTCTTTGTTTCCAAATAAAAATATACCTGCTTTCTGACCGCATGCTAGTCTTTCGTTACAAACAGTGTTAATTCTCAATCTGAAATACTGTTTTAGTGGGTATTTAAAATCTTTATCAATGGCGGTATTGTGGCTATGAGCAATCCTTACTGGTATACCTGCTTTTTTCGCAGTCAACAATGGTAAATAGCTCATTGAATCTATGTGTGAATGTATAATTTTATATTCTGGATGCTCGTTGAAGAAATTTGCCATCCACTTAAAATATGCAGAATAGTTTTGAGGATATAAACGGGGTGCATAATAAACCTTTCCGCCTAAACTTAAAATCTCATCATCGTAATCACTTTTATATGGTCTATGAGTTAGAAAATCAAACTGAATCTTAGTTCGATCAATATTTCGATAATAATTCATGAGCATTGTTTCCAACCCTGCTCTATGCATATCATTTACACATTGCAACACTCTAATCATCTATACAACTCCATAGTTTTCTTAACCACATCATCCCAGTTATATTTCTGACAAATGAAATCCGATGCAGAATTTTTATATGACTGCACTTTTTCTGGATAATCACACAAATCCTGTAGCTTCTCTTTCAGCTGCTTAACATTGCTTTTTTGAAACGCCACAGCTTTATCCTCAACCACGTCAGTGCATTCAGCGATATCGCTTACTACACAACAATTTCCATAGCTCATGGCTTCCAGAAGGCTTAGGGGCATCCCCTCCAGATCAGATGGCAAAGCATACAAATAAGCGTTGATATAGAGTTCCTCAAGGAGTTGTCCCTGGACAAACCCAGTGAAGATGATCCGCCTATCATCTTTTGTAAGTTTTTTCAGATATAGTAAAAACTCATCTGTATCTGAACTTCCACCTGCAATTACCAGCTTTTTATCTGTTTCAATCTGTTTAAATGCTTCTATTAAATATGGAATTCCTTTCTCCGGCACTAATCGGCCAAGAAAGAGAATATAGCTGTCTTTATCAAGTCCATATTTTTCTTTAATTAGCTTCGTTTCACGAATAACCGGCTTATTCACGCCGTTCGGAATAAAAACGGTCTTTCTGTTATAGGTATCCATAAAGTATTTTTGAACACCTTCTGAAAGAACAATGATCTCATCTGCATATTTTGCTGCAACTTTCTCTCCGAATTTTATGTATTTACTAGCATAACCCCCCCATTTGGCACGTTGCCAGTCAATGCCATGTATCGTAGCTATGCACCGTTTACCGAAAAGCTTTGGAATCCATAGCATGGCACATGGACCTTCTGCATGAAAATGGACAACGTCATATTTTCCGAAAGCAGCTTTAATAGCTGCACTTAAGGATGAGGTCATAGCCGCAAGCCCTTTTTTATCAAGCGTCCATACTTGCTTTAGCTTCACACCTCTATATTCAGATAATTGATTTCCATCAAACTCTGAACCACTGACATGATGCCCCTTGCGATTAAAGCATGTGACCTTATGTCCTAGTTTGACCATGCGTGTGGAGAGTTCCTCCACCACAATCTCAATTCCACCTTCCCGCGATGGAATGCGCTTATGGCCGAGCATTGCGATATTCAATTTATCTTTCACAACTTGCGTACTCCTTCATGACGTAATCCTCTTTTTCTAATTGAGCTGATTATCTTATTTGTAGATCAAAATGCTGTGGGAGATATCCAGGTATTTGGCTAATCACGATACTCCCACAGCGCCTTTTTCATATATTGTCTGAATTCTTTCTATAATCAAAAAAAGCCTGAATTACTGTCTAAAATGTTCATTTTCTCTATCAACTCATCAACTACTTCTTTTATGACAGACACCTTAAATGTTGAATACTTTATTGCCTTCAATAATCCCACTTGGATAAACACCCTTTGTACATGGCAATCGAAAATCGACGCTCCCGAAGCAGCTAATATCATTTGGATAGACCTGCCATTATGTAGCAATCATTTCTTAAAAGCGCTGATAAAATCATGCTTTCGGCGGTGTAGACATCATCTTTCACATCATAACTTCCGCTTTATAATGACCTCATCACTGTCAGCCTCCCCACTTTCGCTTTATGATAGTAGCCACCTGGCCTAAACCATTCGACTTTTGCTTTATAATGAAGAAATCATTATACAAACGGTTCTACACAAAACATCTAATTCAGACACTTTCGATATAGATAGCGGTCGCTATACCGTTTTCTCAACCAACTAATTCTTGAGGGTAACTATTGTCATATAGATGTTTTAATTCTCTTCAGAATTTTGGACTACCGATAATACTTTTACTATCTAGTTTGCCGTGAACAATTTCTGCTTTTTTAAGTCTGTTTCAATATATTTGTGAGAAATCGGTGTTTTTTTTAATTATTAAATTCTGCATACGATTAATGCGTACTTTTATCCATCTCTACCTCGCCCCTGAATAGCTGCCACCCAGCATCGTTCGTACTGTCTTTACTAGTAATGTCACATCTAGCCACAGGTTATAGTTTCTGTAGTAGTATTCATCCAGAGCTAACCGATCCTCAAAATCCACATCGCTTCTTCCATGGGTCTGCCACATACCGGTCAGTCCCGGTTTCATCTTGATGATGATGTCATAATAGATGCCCATATCTTCCTTTTCTCTTGGTAGGTAAGGTCTTGGGCCTATTAATGACATATCACCTTTTAGGACATTGATGAACTGTGGAAATTCATCTAAACTTGTCTTTCTTAAAAAGTTACCTGCTTTTGTGATTCTTGGATCATTCTTTAGTTTCTTATTCTTGGTGTACTCTTCTTTGATGGCCGGATCCTTTTCCATCAATTCATCCAGGATTTTTTCCGCATTGGGTACCATGGTTCTGAATTTATAGATCGTAAATTCTTTTCCATTTTTTCCGATTCGCTTCTGTTTAAAAAAGACCGGATCATAATCGCCGGACTGATAGTTCTTTCTTCTTACATAGAAGTAAAGTGGAAGTAAGACTAAACAACCGGCTATCCCTCCACAGATATCCAAGATTCGTTTCCCGATACGTACCCATAGATTGATTTCCGTTTGTGCTGTGGAAATCATCAACAAACCGTCAAAGTCATCCACACGTGAATCAAAGGTCACTAGATTCTCAAAACTTGGTAAGACTTTGATTTCTTTAACTTTGTCCCGTATCATATTCATGATCATCTTGAGATCTCGTTTCTGGATCTGCGGTATAGCGATAATCACAGACTGGATGTTTTCTCTTTTGATGACCTCTTCAATGTTGTCAAACGAATAGACATGTTCCTTGACCACTTCTTCCTGCTGGTAGATCGTTGGCAGTCGTTTGGTATCGTTACAGGAGATAAAGCCTCGAACATCCATCAGACTGAATCGATTGCCTCGACAGACATTCCAGAGTTTTTCTGCCGTATGACCAATACCGATAACTAATACATTTTTCTTAAAGGTACTGCGAAACCAGATTCTTGAATACCGGGCAAAGATAGTACTGATCAAAGCGGTCGTTAAGGTTAGAACGATCAGCCACAATACGATGGAAAAAGAACGAATCTTAAAAAACAGAAGCACACCGACAAAGAACCAGCAGTGACTGATAATAATAAAACGAATCTCATCCCATATGAGTAATACATTGTTTCGATATCTTCCTACCATCAGTTGTACGATTCCATAAAATAATAGAATTCTTAATTCATAATCAATGCCCAGCGGCAGAAGATAGATCATTCCTGCAGCACCGGCCAGATTGGCTAACAGGTTTAGCCATCCAATTGACGTCATGTATCTCTTTCCCTTTCCTTCACAAAAAAAAGGTTATAGTTTCCCCTCCCGATCTTATGATCAGGCAAGGTCAACCATAACCAAAATGAATGATCCATGCGGTAAACCAGCTACAGATCCATCATTTATCCTTTTCTATCAGTGTGACTCCCGCTGTCCATTTCTGATCCAGAAAAAAAAGATCCAGTGTGGCCAAACGATTTCTCTTGTCGTATTTGGTGATATAATCCTCAAATCCTTTCAAAGGACCGTGATCGATCACCAGACGACCATTCTTCAAATGCCCATACGACATGCGAAAGAGATGATCCTTGTCCAAAAACTGTTCAAAGACTCGTATCTCCTCCGCACGAAGAGCAGTTGTTTCTTTATAGCACAGCTGCTTGATCAATCCCTTTTTGAATTCCAGAGAAAACAGCCAATCATTAAAAGCATCCTGCGGTAGGGGGCTACACACAAAGATATATCCTGGAAAGGCGGATTTAATCTCTATACACTTTTTATCTTTTCTATAATTTTCCATCTTGACGCTGAAGGCATCGACTCCATACCTTTTAAGATAGGCACAGAAGCTGTCTTCATACGGTGTCAGTACAAACAGGACATACCAGTTATTTTTATTTAGGTTATTTGTACAAATCATTAGGTTTTAGAGGGTGTGTTTTCATCCAACACGATAGCCCTGTTATTTACATAAAAGAAGGTGGGGGAAAGGAGTTCTAAATTGTCCATAACCATCCTCCTTTCTATGACACAGATGGGAAAACAAAAAAAAGATCAAAAAGGGATAAACTCTCCTCTGGATTGTGGGAGCCTTCCCATAATCCTAAAAGGAAATTTACTTCTTGAGCCGAACAGACTACTTATATTTCTGTTCGTTGTCCATTTTACCCCCCCCCCGTATCTGTTTGTCAACTTTCCTCTGTAGAGAAAGTCCTATTTTTACGAGGATTTTATAAATTTTTACAAACAACTTTCTAACATCATTGTTTGCCACATAATAAAAAGAAGAAAAACAGATTTAAATTTGATCTGCTCCTCTTCTTGATTTTTTTATCAAGTTTTTATACGCTTAACCTCCAATTTGTTGACATAGCCTTTTAAGTAATCGCAAATTTAAAAAGATCTTCTTTTC
>OKSF01000192.1_pt1 | contig 57737 bp, 53 predicted proteins | sample 1606061 | NCBI WGS metagenome assembly OKSF01 (sample SAMEA3541567, study PRJEB24748) | human gut metagenome | biome: human gut; feature: human-associated habitat; material: faeces | place: China | collected 2012
GAAGACCCTACACATTTGATTCGTCGAAACTTTGTTCAGTTTTCAAAGGTCTACCAGTTAACTAACTAAGCAGTCAATCAACATATTTATTATATCATATATCGATTTAACTTGTCAAGAAGAAATTTTAATTAATTTTGAATTCCTTCTGATCAATAACTCAATCAGCAACTTTATTAATATATCATGTTGTCAATCAGATGTCAACAATTATTTATAACTTTTAACTTGAAGCATCTCAACAGCACTGCACTGTTTTGACAACGGTAATTACTATACATGGATTTCACTCTCTCGTCAACACCTTTTCTAAACTTTCTAAATTTATTTTTTAAATACAAACATTTCAATTGTGTTTGTAAAATTTATTTGTTTTTAAACTTTAAAAACAAATAAATACGCCCCTAAATCATATCATTAAGAGCGTATTTACTAACAATCATTTTATACTTATTTTACACGAGCCAAGTAATAATGCTTCTTACCCTTTCGCACAATTACAAATTTGCCGTCAAAGTGTGCTTGTGGATCGATTTCTGCATCAACATCATCGACCTTTTCACCATTAATTCTAATTGCACCGCTTGATACATCTTGCCGTGCTTGGCGACGTGAAGGTTCAATGCCATTATCAGTTAACCAGACAATAATGTTTTCTTTCTTGTTTTCTACATCAACTGAAGGCATATTCTTAAACCCTTGTTCAATTTCCGCAACAGAAAGGTCTGCCACATCCCCGGAAAACAGTGCTTTACTAATTCGTTCCGCTTCTTCAACTGCTTCTTGCCCATGAACAAACTTTGTTACTTCTTGGGCTAAGCGGCGTTGGGCTTCCCGTTTCCATGGTTCGTTTTTAACCTTTTCCGCCAAGTCATCAATTTCTTCTTTGGACAAGAATGTAAAGTACTTCAAATACTTTACAACATCACGGTCATCTTGATTAATCCAGAACTGATAGAACTCATATGGCGAAGTCTTTTCCGGATCAAGCCAAACTGCACCACCAGCGGTTTTACCAAACTTAGTTCCATCCGCCTTCAACATTAATGGAATTGTAAGTCCATATACTTTTGTAGCTGGTCCTTCTATCTTGTGAATTAAGTCTATTCCGGCGGTAATGTTACCCCACTGATCAGAACCACCAATTTGTAGTTGAACGTCATTATGACGGTAAAGATGAAGGAAGTCAACTGATTGAAGGATCTGGTAAGTGAATTCAGTGTACGAGATTCCGGCATCCAATCGACTGGCTACGACTTCTTTATTTAACATTGTATTGATATTAAATAATTTACCGTAGTCACGAAGGAAGTCTAATAAACTAATCTTGGAAAGCCATTCATAATTATTAACAATCGTAAAATTCTCTGTACCAAACAATTTCTTCATTTGAGCGGTCAAAGCTTCTTCATTATGATGAACCTGATCCATCGTTTGAAGCTGCCGTTCTGATTTCCGCCCAGATGGGTCTCCGATTGCGCCGGTTCCCCCACCGATAATAATAACCGGATGGTGGCCAGCTAATTGGAACCTTTTTAAAATCATAAATGGAATTAGGTGTCCAATGTGAAGACTATCTCCTGTCGGGTCGGTTCCACAATAAAGGGCAATCTTGTTTTCTGACGTTAATTTGCGCAAACCTTCTTCATTTGTGACTTGATTAATAGCGCCACGCCATTCTAGTTCATTAAGAATATCCATGCTTTACCTCCAAAATTCTCGGATACAAAAAATCCCTGGCCTCAATAAATGAAGTCAGGGACGGTTTACCGCGTTACCACCTTGATTTGCAGCTAAATAGCTACCACTCTAGTCGATAACGAGACGATCCGTTCAAATGCTGAAAGACTCCGTAAGTGTAATTCGCGCAACGGTATTGGCTAAGTTTACAGTAACCACTTGCTTCCTAAATGTCCAACCGCTCGCTACTAAAATTACTTCTTCGTCTTTAATTATTGCCGTCATTGTACATGGAATCGTCAACCACTGTCAAGCACTATTTAACATAAGATCATCATCACAAAAAACAAAAAGCTGAAGATGTTCTCACTCTCCAGCTTATTATTAATTATTTATCTTTTTTAGGTTCGTGCTTCTTTTCAGCTTTACGTTTAACAGTTGATGATGGTTGCTCCTTAGTCTGCTTTTCTACATATACTTCATGGACATAGGCTTCACCTGTTAAATCGGCAACCGGCTTAAACGTATCTGTAAAAAGAACGTCCATTTCCATTCCTGCCCGTGCCTTATTGTAGTACAGAGCAAGAATCGCATAAACAACTGGGAGATAACAAGCAATCCCAACAATTACAACAACAATTCCCACATATGTAAGAACATATGTAGCTGTATAAATGCCGTAAAAGGCAAGGCCACCAAAGATTAAACTCCAGACTAACATTGGAAGGAATTCTAATACAAACACGATTGCAAAGTAATTCCACTTCCGTCCGGTCATAAAGCGGCGACTTGCGGTTAAAGCATACCGCATGGATTGACCAAGAAATTGTGGCTGCTTTTCACGATATAAGAAGTAGGATTGCGAATACTCAATACTCTTCCATAAAACAACAATATCGTTAAGAATACGAATCGTCCAACCGGTATAAACAGCTGCCATCCCTGACAAATGAGGTAGCAACAGGGCGTTAACAATATTAAGCGGTAAGCTCCACAGGAACATGAACAATGTAACGTAAAGCATGATCCGCCAAAGTTGATTTTTCCGCAAGTGCTTATAATGCATCCAAATTGATCCAGCACTAACCGGTTGTTCTGGATAAGCTAATTTATCCTGGTAAGTATACTGTGTTGCTACTGCAAAGAATGAATAAAAGAATGCTAATACCGCAATGATTGCAAAAATCCCAAGAACTTCTAACAATGATAACAAGATTGCAACTGGAGAAGCCATTCCGTACATTACCATCATCATCGTCATACTCATTGATGCTGCAATATTAGAATTAAGCAACGTCAAAATTGAAACTAAAGCAATAAAAATAATTGAAACTCCAGCAACTGGCCACATCGCCTTTAAATAGTTAGGTTTTACCAGTTTCTTCAATGAAGTTACGAATTCCTCCATTGGAAGTGTTCGTTGTTTTTCCATTTTCATTTAAATTCTCTCCATCTTATTAGATTCTGATGTTAATCATACCACAACTCATTATAAGCTCAATTTATTCGCTAAATTATTCATCATTTCTTCATAGTTAGATAAAAATGGAGAGGCTACAGAAAATATTACTTTTCCTACCTCTCCATTTTAATAAATTGTTTTATTTTAGTACTTTTCCTTGCTTAATACATTAAGTTTGTCATCGAAGTCATAAACAACTGGTTGACCAGTAGCCATTTCAAGGTTCATGATATCTTCGTCAGAAATATCTTCAATGTACTTGCTCAATGCACGAAGAGAGTTACCATGGGCAGCGATAATAACGTTCTTGTTATCCAAAAGCTTTGGTGCAATCTCGTCTTGCCATAAAGGAATAACCCGTTCCAAAGTAACCTTTAAGTTTTCACCACCAGGAATGGCACGTGGGTCTAAGTTAGCGTAACGACGGTCTTGAGCAGCAGAACCCTCATCGTCAGCACTTAGCAATGGAGGTAACACATCGTATGAACGACGCCAAATATGAACTTGTTCGTCACCGTACTTTTCAGCAGCCTTCTTTTTGTTGTGACCTTGAAGTGCACCATAGTGACGTTCATTTAGACGCCAAGTCTTGTATTCAGGAATCCATAATTGATCGCATTCTTCAAGAGCGTAATGTAAGGTCTTGATCGCACGCTTCAAAACAGAAGTATATGCGTAATCAAATTCAATGCCGTGTTCCTTAAGAGCCTTACCAGCATTCTTTGCTTGTTCAACACCCTTTTCACTTAAATCAACATCAACCCAACCAGTAAATTGGTTAGATAAGTTCCATTCACTTTGACCGTGACGAATTAATACTAATTTAGCCATGTTCAATTGACCTCTTTCTTCTTAAATCTCGCTTTAAACAGCATTACTTCATTATTTTAATCCATTCGCCGTCAAATTCCAATAGCGAGCCATAAATTCCTACAAGCCTGCTTTAGCTCCAATGTCATGACGGTAGAAGCATTCTGGCTCATTAAGACGGGCTAAATAATCATAAACCTGATCATGCGCTTTTTGAAGGGATAAGTCTTCCCCTATAACCATTAGCAGCCGCCCGCCAGCACCAAGCAATTCATTAGCTGTTCCGGTGACATTTGCATAGTCAATAGCAATATTAGCAGCCACCGGAAATACGCCCAGTTTCTGTCCATGGATTGGTTTTGTTGGATATCCTTTTGATGCTAGGACAACACCAAAACAAGCATCTGCGCCTTCGATAACTTCCGGTAAAGGCTGGTCATTAATAGCGGCATCCACAAGTTCAAATAAGTCTGTTTTCATCCGTGGCAAAATCACCTGTGTTTCCGGATCACCAAGACGAACATTATATTCAATTACTTTGGGACCTTCATCAGTCAAAATAAGACCAATATACAAAATCCCATGATAATGGTAGCCACCAGCAACTAAACCATCAACTGTCGGCTTAACTACCTCATCGACCATCCGTTGAAAAACAGCCGAAGAAAGTTGGGGCAGCGGGCTATAAGCGCCCATCCCCCCGGTATTAGGCCCTTCATCTCCATCAAATGCCCGTTTATGATCTTGAGCCATTGGGAGGATCCGATAGTGCCCATTACTAACTAAAACAAACATTGAATATTCTGAACCAGTTAGGCACTCTTCAATAACCAACCGTGCCTGCCCATTAGCAAACATCTCTTTAATCGTTCTAACCGCTTCATCCCGGGTTTTAGCAATCACAACTCCTTTTCCTCCCGCCAAGCCGTTTTCCTTAATTACTACGGGAAAACCAAACTGGTCAACACCATTAATTGCCGCCGTCTGGTCACGATAGGTTGCGTGGCGAGCGGTTGGAACATGGTAATTCTTCATAAAATTAAGGGCATAGTCTTTTGAACCCTCTAGTTGAGCTGCCCGGGCGTCGGGACCAAAAGCCTTAAGTCCGGCTGCTTCAAATTCATCAACAATTCCATCAACCAAACAATCTTCAGGACCAACAAACGTCCATGCAACCTCATGATCTTTAGCAAACTGAATCAGCTTAGCAAAATCAGTCTCTGCAATTGCCACCGGAAACACACCGATTGCAGCCATCCCAACATTTCCCGGCGCACAATATACCTGCTTAACACGGGGACTTTTTTGTAATTTTTTTGCAATCGCAAATTCACGACCACCTTCACCCACAACTAACACATTTTGCTTTTTCATAAGGTCCTCCTAAAACTTAGTGGCGGAAATGCCGAATCCCCGTTGTTACCATTGCAATTCCATACTTATTAGCCATATCAATTGATTCTTGGTCGCGGATTGAGCCACCAGGTTGAACAATCGCCTTAACTCCATGTTTACCTGCATATTCAACACAATCGCCAAACGGGAAAAAGGCATCTGATGCCATTACTGTTTGTTCATCGATATTATTGCCAGCATGTTTGACCGCAATTTTTAATGAATCAATTCTATTAGGTTGTCCTTCCCCTACGCCCAACGTTCGCTCATTATTTGCTAATACAATTGCGTTTGATTTAGCATGTTTGACTGCTTTCCAAGCAAACATCAAAGTTTTCAGCTGTTCCTCCGTTGGCTGCGTCTCAGTAACACATTGCCAGTCATGATAATCTTCTTTTAATGTATCTTGTTCCTGGAGCAGCATTCCGCCCATCACAGACACTACCTCATGCTTTGTCGGTTCGTCTTTCTTACTAAAATCAAGGCTCAGCAAGCGGATATTTTTCTTCTTCGCTAACAGCTCATAAGCATCGTTATCAAATCCGGGTGCTATAACAATTTCTAAAAAGATCTTATGCATTTTTTCTGCAGTTGCTAAGTCGACCTGCCGATTAAGCGCAATTACCCCGCCAAAAATAGAAACCGGATCTGCTTCATAAGCGCGGTCCCAAGCCTTAACTAAGGAATCACCACGGCCAATTCCGCATGGGTTCATGTGCTTCATCGCTACTACTGTCGGCTCATCAAATTCACGAATACACCGTAATGCTTCATCCGCATCCTTAATATTATTGTAAGAAAGCTTTTTACCGTGTAACTGCTGAGCTTGCAAAATTGAAAAACTCTTAGGAAGGGCGTCTTCATATAACCATGCTTGCTGATGACTATTTTCACCATAGCGCATCGTTTCTTTCAGGTCCCAAGTTAAAGTTAATTTTTCTGGGTCGTTAATGCCGAGCTGCTTTGTAAAGTATTGCGAAATAAGGGCATCATAAGCGGCAGTATGGCGAAATGCTTTTGCAGCAAGTTTTGCGCGCGTTGCAAGCGTAGTGTTCCCTTCATTTTTTATTTGATTTAAAACTTCATCATAATCAGCTTGATCTACAACAATCGTCACATCATGGTAATTTTTTGCTGCAGAGCGAACCATGCTTGGACCGCCAATATCAATATTTTCAATTGCATCATTCGGTTTAACTCCCGGCTTTTCAATTGTTTCCTTAAACGGATAGAGATTGACGCATACTAAATCAATCGGTGTAATTTTCAATTCTTCTAAAGTCGCCATATGTTCAGGAAGGTCACGACGCGCTAATAAGCCGCCATGAACATACGGATTTAGTGTTTTTACCCGTCCATTGAGGATTTCTGGAAAATGAGTAACTTCTTCTATTCCAATGGTTGTAATTCCTGCTTCATCTAAGACCCGCTTTGTTCCGCCAGTCGAAACAATCTCAAATCCGTTTTCAACCAACCCCTTAACAAATGGGACCAAGTTCTGCTTATCGGAAACACTTACTAATGCTCTTTTCATAACTTAATTTTGCTCCTTTTTTAATGCCTGTTTAAGTGCCTGCGGATATAAATGATGTTCAGTTTCATGGACTCGTGCTGCCAATGTCTCAATAGTATCCGTTGGTAAAATCGGCACATGTTCCTGCGCAATAATAGGTCCTGAATCTAATCCCGAATCAATATAATGAACCGTTACTCCTGTTTGTGCCCGCTGATCATTAAAAGCCCGCTCAATAGAATGCAGCCCAGGATATTCTGGTAACCACGCTGGGTGAAGATTAATAATCCGATGGGCATAATGATCTAAAATTGTAGGACCAATCACCCGTAAATATCCGGCTAAAGCAATAAAATCAACCTGATATTCCTGTAATACTGCTAATAATCTCTGCTCATATTCTTCTTTTCCGCCGCAGGATTTAACAGTAAAGCTTTCAGCTGGAATCTGTAATCGTTTTGCCCGTTCCATTACTGGCGCATCGGGGTGATTGCAAAATAGTAATACTAATTCACCCGGTAAGTCACCATCTTTAAAATGGCGGGCTAAAACTTCAAAGTTAGTACCATTTCCTGATGCTAAAATTGCAACTTTCATTTAGAAACCTCACTTAATAACAATCTTCTCCGCATTGGGCAAACAATGACGAAGGTAGCCGATCTGGTAACTAGGCATTTGCTGCTCTGAAAGCAAATGTTGAACCTGGGCCGCCTTTTCTGGTGCTACCGCTAATACCATCCCTAGTCCCATGTTAAAAGTTTGAAAACAATCATCCCTTGTTAGGTCCCCTAAAATACGCAAATAATCAAAAATCGGTAATTTAGGCCACCGAGACGAATCAACAACTGCTTGTAAATTATTGCCAAGCATTCGGGGAACGTTCTCAATTAATCCCCCGCCAGTAATATGACTAATGCCATGAAGCAGTTTCTGGCGGATTAATGGCAAGACTGCTTGGACATAAATTCTGGTTGGCGTTAATATCGTTGTCCCAATACTCTGACCGCCTAGTTCAGCAGGACAATCGCCTAACTCAACATGATGATCCTTAAATAAGATTTGCCGAACTAGGGAAAAACCATTGGAATGCAAGCCACTGGATGGTAAACCGATAAGGATATCGCCTTTTTGTGGTCCGTTTGCCGTTAGCAGCTCATCTTTTTCTGCTACCCCCACAATCGTTCCTGCTAAGTCATATTCGTCCTTATCATACATATCCGGCATTTCTGCCGTTTCACCGCCAATTAATGCTGCTTCCGCTTGCCGGCAGCCAGTCGCTACTCCTTGAACAATTTCTGCCATTTTTGCAGGATTATTGTGACCAGTTGCAATGTAATCAAGGAAAGTTATCGGCGTGGCCCCCTGTGCTAGGACATCATTAGCACACATCGCTACCACGTCGATGCCGATTGTGTCATGTTTGTTCATTTGTTGAGCAATTAAAAGTTTAGTTCCAACGCCATCCGTTCCTGAAACAAGGATAGGATGTGCTACTTTTAATTCGCTCAAATCAAACATTCCGCCAAAACTGCCAATCCCGCCTAGTACTCCAGGTCGAGCAGTAGAGTTAACCGCTGCTTTTATCCGGTGAACAAGTTCATACCCAGCGTTAACATCAACACCTGCATCTTGATAGCGGCTCATTTAACCTGCTCCTTTCTCACCATTCGTTCCTGTTCATTTAATGATCTTAAATATCCTTCTTCATAATCATAAAGAGGAGTTGGGTACTTTCCGTCAAAATAAGCAACCGTAAGTCCGCCATTAGGGGCATCTCCTGCATCAGGCACGTCAATCGCCCTGATCAGCCGATCCTTACTTAAGAAATTAAGGGAATCTGCACCAATCAGCTTTCTCATCTCCTCAACCGAATGATGAGCAGCCATGAGTTCTGAGCGCGTTGAAACATCGATTCCATAAAAGCACGGAAATTTAAATGGTGGAGATGAAATCAACATATGTACTTCTTTAGCACCCGCCTTTTTAAGCATCTGAACAATCTGCTTAGAAGTAGTTCCACGGACAATTGAATCATCAACCACTGCAACCCGTTTTCCTTTCACTACCCCTCGTACTGCCGAAAGTTTCATATGAACCCCGAGTTCGCGCAATTCTTGGGTGGGCTGGATAAACGTTCTCGCAACATATTGGCTTTTTATTAATCCCATCTCATACGGCAAGCCGCTTTCCTCAGCATAACCGCTCGCTGCCGACAGGGATGAATTGGGGACGCCAATAACCATATCTGCATCAACTGGATGTTCTTGTGCTAGTAATTTTCCCATTCTTTTGCGCGCATTATGGACGGTTACCCCATGAATAATTGAATCCGGACGTGCAAAATAAATGTATTCCATCGAGCAGATTGCTAGCTGCGTTTTCGTGGTGTAGTGGTCAATATGCAGGCCATCACGATCAATAATAATCAATTCGCCTGGTAAGACATCGCGAACGAATTTAGCGTTGACGATATCTAGGGCACAAGTTTCACTAGCAACCACGTAAGCGCCATTGGTCAACTGTCCGATACATAACGGACGAATTCCATTCGGATCAAGTGCGGCAATTAATCGATCTTTTTGTAAAAGTAAGTAGGCAAACCCGCCATGGACAATATTCAAACTCTTTTTCAAGGCCGGGATAAATCCCTTATTGATATATTTACGAATTAGGTGGATCAGGATTTCCGTATCAGAATCGGATTGAAAAACTGCCCCTTCATTCTCTAATTCACGGCGAAGGGTAATCGCATTAGTTAAATTTCCGTTATGTGCTAGTGCAACATCACCATCATGAAAGTGAAAGAGAAAAGGCTGAACGTTAGCAATCGAATTATGCCCGCTTGTACCATAGCGAACATGCCCGATTGCTGCTTTACTCAACAAGCGTTCAAGTTCTGCTGGATCAGCAAAAACCTTCGACAATAATCCTCGGTCACGGTGTTGATAAAGGCTTTCACCATCTGTTGAGACAATTCCTGCTCCTTCTTGCCCACGATGTTGAAGGGTATGCAGACCGTAGTAAGTTAGTTGACTAGCATCTGTGGCACCAAAAACACCAAATACCCCGCATTCTTCATTTAGTCCCTTGATTTCAGCTGACACGGAATCGCCTCCTCCCATACTTTTTGCAGCTTATCAACACGAACATTAAGTTCATTATCTGCTAGTTTTGCCATCAGCCAATGACTATTCGTAACCTCGCCGATCATCGTCGCATCCCCGGCTAATTGTCTCTCAAATTCAATTGCCTTTTCCGGAGCGACTGTTACTACAAACCTGCCTGGAGTTTCACTAAATAGTTGAGCAGCTGTGTAATCGGAAAGATTTAATTCCAACCCTCGTTTTGTCTTAAATAACATTTCAGCTAAAGCCACACCTAAGCCACCCTCGCTAAGATCATGAGCGCTTGTAATAAATCCTTTTTCCATTAACAAAAGCAGCTTCTGCATGTATTCATGAACGTGGTGAAGGTCAAACGGCTGTACAAGACCGCTAATATCCCCCGTTAACATTTTTTGTAACTCCGAACCAGCATAATCATCGCAGGTATTACCAACCAAATAAACCTTATCGCCAGGGTGCTGCACGAATGATGGGATTACATGCGCAACATTTTTGATTAGACCAACCATTCCAACCATAGGAGTAGGATGAATTGCACGGCCATTATTCTCGTTATATAAGGAAACATTGCCTGAAATAACCGGTGTATTGAACTCCCGACAAGCATCTGCCATTCCTTGAACCGATTGATGAAGCTCCCAGAAAATTTCAGGATCAGTTGGGTCGCCATAATTTAGACAGTCAGTAATAGCTAATGGTTCCGCCCCGCTGGCAATCACATTTGCGGCTGCTTCTACCAGAGCGATTTGTCCGCCAACTTCTGGATTTAGGTAAACAAAACGACCATTTCCATCTGTTGTCATCGCTAGTCCCTTTCGAGTTCCCCGAATCCGCAAAACTCCTGCATCGCTTCCGGGACCGACAACTGTATTCGTCCGTACTTGTGAATCGTATTGCTGATATAGGCTGCTTTTATCAGCAATCGTTGGCTGCTGAAGCAAATCTAACAAGGTTCGGGTCGGATTAACGATCTGCGGATACCATGGCGTTTGTTGCTCTGCTTGGATAATCCGGTCTGGTTTCTTCTCCAAGCTTTCTTCCTCTAATACATCATCAGTCAAACTCGAAACCGGAATATGACAAACTTCTTCACCATCATGAAATAATACATAGTCATGTCCAGGTGTAATTCGGCCAATCGTCACCGCTTCAAGACCATAAAAATCAAAAATTCCTTTTACATCCTCTTCATGTCCCTTTTTCACGCACAATAGCATCCGTTCTTGCGATTCGCTTAACATAATTTCATAAGCCGACATGTGCGGTTCTCGTTGCGGTACAAGATCAAGGTTTAGTTCCATTCCGCTTGCTCCTTCAGATGCCATCTCCGCACTTGAAGAAACGATTCCCGCAGCACCCATATCCTGAATCCCAACGAGCCATTCCGAATGATTCTTGATTAGGTCTAAACATGCCTCTAGCAACAGTTTTTCCATAAAGGGATCACCAACTTGGACAGCCGACCGTTGTGTATTATTTTCATCATTGAAATCAGCGGAAGCAAACGTCGCACCGTGAATGCCGTCACGACCTGTCTTAGCACCCACATACATTACAGCATTGCCTATTCCGGCAGCCCGTCCTTGTTGAATGTCTTTTTGATCCATTAGCCCAACGCTCATTGCATTGCATAAAATATTACCTTGATAGCACGGATCAAAAGTTGTTTCGCCAGCAACTGTCGGAATTCCCATACAATTTCCATAGTCGCCAATTCCCCTGACAGTATTCGCTACCTTCATCCGCATCGTTTGATCTGTTAACTCGCCAAAATGCAGCGAATCTAATGACGCAATTGGTCGTGCACCCATACTGAAGATGTCACGGAGAATCCCTCCGACCCCCGTTGCAGCACCTTGATACGGTTCGACGGTCGTGGGATGATTATGGCTCTCCGCTTTAAATACCACTGCTTGACCATCGCCAATATCGACAACACCAGCACCTTCTCCCGGCCCTTGAAGTACCCGTTCATTTTTGTTGGGAAAAAGGCGTAGAACAGGTTTCGATTTTTTGTACGAACAGTGCTCACTCCACATTGCTGAGAATAAGCCGGTTTCCGTGTAATTTGGTAATCTTCCGAGGAGGTGTGTTCGAATGTAATCATACTCTGCCTCCGTTAGACTCCAATCTAAGTAAGGCTTTTTCTCTTTAATTTCTTCTGGGGTCATTGCTTGTCTCATCAATCATGCCTCCGCTTTTACTCTGCCATTTTCTAGCAAGGATTCAAATAACCGCAACCCATCAGTATTCCCAAGCAGCAATTCAACTGCCCGTTCTGGGTGAGGCATCATCCCTAGGACATTTCCACGCTCATTAGTAATTCCGGCAATATTATGTAAACTACCATTCGGGTTTTCTTCTGCATAACGAAAGACGATTTGATTATTTCTTTCTAGCCGGTTTAGTGTTTGCTCATCAGCATAATAGCTACCATCAGCATGAGCAATTGGCAATGATATTCGTTCGTGTTTTTGATATTGATTGGTAAATACCGTTTCCGAATTAACAACTTCTAGGGGAACGTTTTTGCAGATAAACTGCTGACTATCATTGGGTTTTAACGCGCCCGGTAGCAATCCGGCCTCTGTTAAAATTTGAAAACCATTGCATGTTCCAAAAACCGGTTTTCCAGCATCTGCCATCGCAATTATTGCTGGCATAATATTAGTAAAACGGGCAATTGCACCTGCTCGTAAATAATCTCCATATGAAAAGCCACCTGGTAACATTACCGCATCAAAACCATCAAGACTCTTTTGATAATGAGATACATACTCAACATCAGCATGGCAAACAGAGTGAAGTGCTTCGTAAAGGTCAACATCACAATTTGAACCAGGGAAAACAACTACCGCAATTCTCATTTAGGCTTCCTCCATTACTTGGTAAGTGTACGTTTCCATGTTGAAATTAACGAGTAGTTGATCCGCAATTTCTTTTACCGCCCTTGCAACATCTTCACCAGTTGCCGTTAAAGTTACATCGAAAAACTTTCCTGCTTTTACGGCGGTCACTTCATCATGACCCAACGATTGAATTGCTTCTTTAATTGTTTCACCTTGAGGATCAAATACCGATGGCTTATATGTCACGAAAATACGAACGTTTGTCATTTAATTTTCCTCCTTGATAACCGCCTGTAAGCGTGCCAGCACTTCATCATAGGTCTGTGTTAAATCAGCAATTTTACGCCTGTATACGTCTTTATCCATGTGGTGATTGGTAGCCGTATCCCATAAGCGGCAATTGTCCGGTGAAAATTCATCAGCCAGAATAATTTCACCATTACTAAGACGGCCAAACTCAAGCTTGAAATCAACTAATTGCATTCCCGCCTTGACAAATAAAGGACGGAGCAGATCATTAACTTTCCGACAAATATTCCACATTTGCATAAGCTCTTGATGACTAGCAATCTTCAGGGCAACGGTCGCTGATTCGTTAATAAACGGGTCATCAAGGTCATCGCTTTTAAAGAATGTTTCTTCAACTGGAGTGGCAAGAACAGCCCCCTCTTTAAGTCCATATCGTGTAGCAAAATGTCCAGCAACCACATTCCGTGTAACAAACTCAAGTGGAAACATCTGACACTTCTTTACTAGATCCTCGTTAGCAGATAATTTCTTTATAAAATGAGTAGCGACTCCATGATCCATTAAGTAACGGAAAACAAGAGATGAAATTGCGTTAGCTGCCTTTCCCTTTCCTGCAAAATGTTCTTTTCGTTTACCGTTTAATGCGGTTGCTTGATCCAAGTAAGCAACTCTTAAAACATCTGGATCAGCGGTTTGCCACATCTCTTTTGCTTTACCGGTATACAATAATTTATCCATCTCAAGGAACTTCCTTTCAAAAACACGAACTATAATCAATATTTTAAGCTCTAACTTCGGTTTCCATGAACATAATATACTATCACTTCCTCATCTCTGTCAACATAAAATGCGATAATTATTCATTATTTTGAATTTAAAGTTCGTGTTTTTACGTAAAATAGATAATAAAAAGACGGTGACAACTATTGAAGTTCGTCATCGTCTTTTGCTCGTTATTTTTAGTTTAATCCCAATCGCTTATAAATATCATCAACATGGCGAAGATGCCAGTGATAATCAAATGCGTCATCAAGGTCTTCTTTAGTTAGCTGCTTTTGAACCGTTGGATCGTCTTCTAATAATGGACGGAATGGAACTTGCTCGGCCCAACACTTAGCCGTATATGGCTGAATCAAGTCGTAAGCAGCTTCACGGGTCATTCCGCTATTAACCAGCTTTAGTAAGACCCGCCCACTGTAAATCAAGCCAAGCGTTTTGTCCATATTTTTCTTCATCGTTTCAGGGAAAACATCTAAGTTCTTTAAGATCCGGCCAAACCGCCGCAACATGTAGTCAAGCAATGAAGTAGCATCAGGTAAGATCATTCGTTCAGCACTTGAATGTGAGATATCACGTTCATGCCATAGGGAAACATCTTCGTAAGCCGGAACCATAAATCCACGGAGCATCCGCGCACAGCCAGTAATATTTTCCGAGCCAATCGGGTTACGCTTGTGGGGCATTGCTGATGACCCCTTTTGCCCTTTAGCAAAGTGTTCTTCTACCTCATGAATCTCGGTCCGTTGAAGCGATCGAATCTCTGTTGCCATTTCTTCCATGCTGGTTCCAATAAGAGCAATCGTTGCAATGTATTCCGCATGGAGGTCGCGAGGAAGAACCTGCGTTGAGATTTCTTGTGGCCGTAAACCAATTTTCTTGCAAACATATTCTTCAACAAACGGATCGATTTCTGCAAAAGTACCAACAGCACCAGAAATCTTACCAGCCTCAACACCTTTTGCAGCATGTTCAAACCGTTCTTTATTACGTTTCATTTCTGAATACCAGCGAGCAGCCTTTAAGCCAAATGTTGTTGGTTCAGCATGAACACCGTGCGTCCGCCCCATGCAAACTGTATACTTATATTTTTCGGCTAATTCTTTTAACACGTCCATAAAGTTATCAATATCTTGACGTAAGATATCGTTCGCCTTTTTTAAACGCAAGCCTTGCGCAGTATCAACAACGTCTGTACTAGTCATCCCATAATGAACCCACTTACGTTCAGGCCCCAATGATTTTGAAACATCACGGGTAAAAGCAATCACATCATGATGCGTCACAGCCTCAATCTCAGCAATCCCTTCAACAGAGAACTTAGCATTTTTCTTAATCTTCTCAACATCCTCTGCTGGAATGTGACCCAGCTTACTCCATGCTTCATCAGCGGCAATTTCCACATCAAGCCAGCACTGGTATTGCGTCTCTAAACTCCAAATCTTCTTCATCTCTGGACTAGTATAACGATCAATCATCTGTTAAAAATCCTCTCTATCTTTTTCTAAACGTATTATCGCATAGGAAATATAGGTACGTAAAGCCGAACTTTAGTCATTCCATATTCCGGTATTATCAATTTCTTCTAAGGTTACTGCAATGTTTTTGGTTAAAATCGTAACATGCCCCATTTTACGATTGTGCCGTATCTCCGCCTTACCATAATCATGGAAATGCCATTTTGGTTTGTTCTTAATTTCAGCACGCACTTTCTGCACATGCTGACCTAAGACATTAACCATTACTACTGGTTCTAATAGTTCAATCTTTGGCAACGGCCAGTTACAAATGGCACGATTGTGAATTGCAAACTGGGAAAAGTTGCAGGCTTCAATCGAATAATGCCCTGAATTATGCGGTCGTGGTGCTAATTCATTAATATAAATTTCCCCATTAGCAGTTACAAACATTTCAACGCCTAAAATTCCACGAAGATCTATCGCTTCGGCAATCTTAACCGCCATTTGTTGTGCTTTTTCTTGGAGATGCAGCGGAATTCTGGCAGGGACAATACTCAAATGAAGAATTTCATTATGATGAATATTTTCTGAAACAGGAAATACAGTAATCTCCCCATTTTCATTTCGTCCTACCATTACAGAACATTCTAATTCAAAGGGAACCCACCCTTCTAATATGCAATCGCCACTAGCAAGAATACCAGTACACTTCGTTAAATCCGTATTATGATAAAGAACCTCTTGCCCATGTCCATCATAACCGCCCTCACTAGTCTTTAAGACTGCCGGATAACCTATCTTTTTAATCGCCGTCTGCAGGCTAGCGGTATCGTGAACAGGCAAAAAAGGGGCTGTTTTTAATTTTGCCTTGCGTAAGAAGTTTTTCTCGCGTAAACGATTTTTAGTGATATAAAGTAAATGCGTGCCTTGCGGAATATAAACTCGATCGGCAACATCTTCAATCGCTTTTAAATCAACATTTTCAAATTCATATGTTAAGACATCTGCCTTACTAGCTAATTCTTCAATTGCCTTAACGTCAGAATACGGAGCAATAATTTGTTCATCAGCCACCTGTGCGGCAGGACATTGCGGAGTCGGGTCAAGGATAACAACCTTCATTCCGGTTTGCTTAGCATCCAACGCCATCATTTGCCCTAATTGACCGCCACCGATAATACCAATAGTCGCGCCTTGCGGAATAAACTTATTCAAGATCTTTCCCACTTTCTTTTGCTTGGTCATGCATAACTCGTCGATACTCAATGATTTTTTGCTGGATTCTTTTATCTGTAATTCCTAATATTTGAAGTGCTAATAACGCCGCGTTTTTTGCTCCGGCTTTACCAATAGCAGTAGTTGCAACCGGAATTCCGGCTGGCATTTGGACAATTGATAAGAGTGAATCCATTCCGCCAAGAGCCTTCGTCTGCCCTGGAATCCCGATTACCGGCAAGGGAGTATTTGCGGCAACCATCCCTGGCAAATGAGCTGCTCCTCCCGCACAGGCAATAATCACTTTAATCCCATTATCAACGGCATTCTGTGCAAAAGCGAACATTTCGTTTGGCATTCGGTGTGCTGAAATCACCTTTTTTTCGTAGGTTACGCCAAATTGATCCAAGATTGCGCATGTCTCTTTAACAGTTGGCCAGTCTGATTTACTGCCCATCACTACACTAATATCACTCATATCTCTGCCTCCTCAAATCTGTTTTAAGGATAGCAAAGACTTTTTTATAATTCAACACAAAAGTCGAACTTAATTAATGTTTAAATTAAAATAGTTCGTTAAATTTTGTGAAAAGAAAAAGGCCGAATCCATTTCCAGCCTCTTTCCTAAATTATATTAGTTTAACTCCTTCAACATCTGGGTGTAAGCGGACTACTTTTCCCTTTAGCCCCGCAGCATGTACTGCCTGTTCAAATAATCCGTAATCGTCATTATCGATAACTGTCATTACTGTTGGGCCGGCGCCGCTTAAATACGTTGCTAGTGCTCCATGTTTTTTCCCTAATTCACGAATTTGATCCAATTCTGGAACTAGCTCTTTGCGGTATGGTTCATGAAAGCGATCCGCCTCCATTAATTTAAACGCGACATCATAGTTTTTAGCAAACAAACTAGCAACAAAGATATTAGCAACCGCGCTCGCATGAACAGCTTGGGAATATTCTAATTGATATGGCAAGGCAGCTCGCGCATCGGCTGTTTTAAGATTATAAGGAGGGATATATGCAGCAAATGCATAAGGGAATAAGGGCGCTTCAACCGCAGAAAAATGCCCATTAATGTGCGTTCCTACTACTAGCCCTCCTAGAATAGCCGGTGCAACGTTATCGGGATGACCTTCAATCTGACTGGCAATCTCAACTTTTTCTTCCTTACTAAAGTTCAGGTCCTTAAGCTGATTTGCTAATTCGATTCCGGCGACAATTGCACTTGAACTGCTTCCTAATCCATGTGCTACCGGGATTTCACTGACTACCCGCAGGTGCTGTGGCGGTAAATCCGGTGCAACACTTAATGCCGTTGTTACAATCATATTCGTCTCATCATGAGGAAGCTTCCCAAGCTGGTGATCAACTTGCCAGTTATCGCTTAGACCAAGGACTTCTAATTTTAAATATAAAGAAACTGCAATCCCAATCGAGTCAAACCCCGGACCAAGATTAGCACTGGAAGCAGGTACTTGAATAATCATTATGCTTCCTCCTATCCCATCACTTTATAAGCCGCCGACAAATTAATTGACTGATCATTATCCACTTTAGTTAGCAATGTCTGTAATTGTTCTTTGCTCATCCGGTGAGTAATGATTGCAATGTGCGCAATTTTGCCATCTTTTGTTTGGGTTATTTCCCGAAAACTAGCATTAACATCCGTCATCATCTGCGTTAGCTTCAACATTTGCCCAGGAACATCCGGCAAGGTTAATGATAAATAGTATGGATATTTTATATCAGCAAGTTTTGCCGGAATATAAGGTTGCTGGTAATTATTAAAGAGATTCCCATTAGTTCCAAGGATAATGTTTTTCGTTACCGTCGTTATATCGCTTAACACACTGTTGGCAGTTGGCAAGCCCCCTGCACCGCGGCCATAAAAGAGCGTATCCCCAACTGCTTGAGCTGTAACCATTACTGCATTAAATTCATTATTGATTGTTGCTAAAGGATGATCACGGGGAATTAAGACTGGGCCAACTTCGACAAATACTCCATTATTAAACAGCTTGGCAATTCCTAGTAATTTAATTACGTATCCAAATGACGCTGCTTGTTGAACATCAGCGTCATTTAATCGGTCAATTCCTTCCACCGCAATATCCTTAATATCTAGTTGGGTTCCAAATGCAAATTGACTTAATATAATCATCTTGTAAGCCGCATCCTTACCCGTTACGTCATTGGTTGGATCGCTTTCCGCAAATCCCAGCTGTTGTGCTTGAGCAAGCGCTTGGTGGTATGACCATCCCCGCTGGCTCATTTGCGTTAAGATATAATTAGTTGTTCCGTTTACAATCCCTTTTACTTCAGTAACCTTATCTGCTGTAAAGCTATTAGCAATCGTTCGCAAAATAGGAATCCCACCAGCCACACTTGCTTCAAACATTAAGTCACAGTGATTTTCATGCGCGACAGCCATCAATTCCGGACCATAAGACGCAATCAAATCCTTGTTCGCCGTGACCACGTTCTTATGATTTTTTAATAAGGTTGTAATATATTCTTTAGCCGGATGAATACCACCCATAAGTTCAACGACAATTTTTATTTCATCGTCATTCAAGATTTCATCAAAATCAGTTGTTAAAGAAGTTTCATCAGCATACTTAGTATAGTTATCAAGGTTTCGAACTAAAGCTGTTTTAACTGTTAACTTGCACCCAGTGACATCGAGAATCTTATCCGCATTTTGTCGAACCATCTGTAAGACTCCTGACCCGACCGTACCCAGACCGAGCAGTCCCAGTTTAATGTTTTTCATTTTTTCGCCTCAGTTTCTCATTGTTTTTTCATTTCCAGCATTGTACCATAGCATATAAGAAACATACAATTAAAATAAAATCACCTTTGAAATTGGAGGAACTATCATGGACTACCGTAGCACTCAGGGAGACTTATCAACGATTTTAAAATCACCAACTGCTATCTTACAAGGACTTGCTCCAGACGGCGGTCTTTATGTACCGCTTCATTTTCCTCAACCAACTTATAACCTTGCAACCCTAATTTCATTGCCGTACCAACAACTTGCTGCAACTATTCTTAACTGGTTTTTTGATGAATTTACGAGCGATCAACTACTAAAAAGCGCGAATACCGCTTATGGCAATCAGTGGGATAGCAGCTTAATTGCTCCGTTAACGTCCAAACACGCCGGTAATTATTACCTTGAGCTTTTCCACGGACCGACACTAGCATTTAAGGATATCGCCTTACAAATGTTACCCCAATTAATGTCACGCGCTGCACAGAACACCCAACTAGAAAAACAAATCGTGATCCTTACCGCAACTTCTGGTGATACCGGAACGGCCTCAATGCGGGGGTTTAGCAATCAAAAAGACACACAGGTAATCGTCTTTTACCCTGCTGGCGGGGTTAGTCCGGTTCAATTACGCCAAATGCTGGGGCAGCCTGGAGCAAACCTCCACGCAATCGCAATTAAGGGTAATTTTGATGATGCCCAGACAAGTGTTAAACATATTTTCAACGATCAAGCATTTAATGACCGCCTTGCACAAAATAATAACTGCTTTTCTTCAGCTAATTCAATGAATATCGGGCGGCTTATCCCCCAAATTGTGTACTATTTTGCTGCATACGGACAGCTTGTTCATGCAGGCGGGATCCAACTAGGGGAGAAAGTTAATTTCACCGTGCCGACTGGTAATTTTGGCGATATCCTCGCTGGTTACTACGCTAAAAAATTAGGCTTACCAATTAATAAGCTCCTGTGTGCTTCTAATGAAAACAATGTATTGACCGACTTTTTCAAGAGCGGAAAATATGATCGGCGCCGCAACTTTTACCTAACTAACTCACCAGCAATGGATATTTTAGTATCAAGTAATCTTGAACGGCTCCTCTTTGATCTTTATGATGAAAACTGCGTAACAGTTGCTAAATTAATGAAGCAATTAGCTACTGACGGTCACTACCAGGTAGATTCCACCGTATTAAATAAGCTTCAGGAGCAATTTGTGGCTGGTTTTGCGACCCCGGATGAAGTTGAAGCCGAAATCAAACGAGTATATTTAAATGACGGATATGTTATTGACCCGCATACTGCAGTGGCATCATATGTAACACATCAATATCAGCAACAAAGCCATGACACAACTCCCACGGTTATCGTGTCAACTGCTAGTCCGTATAAATTCCCTGAAACCGTCTACCACGCACTAACCAACCAAAAAGTTAGTCAAAGCGGTCTCCCTGCCCTTCAACAGTTACATGGCCTTCTGGGCGATCAACTTAGCACTGGTGTCCAAGCATTAGTAGATCAAACACCGCGCCAAGAAAAAGTTATTAACCCAGCAGATATGGAAACCTTGATAAGTAAAATTTTAAACTTAAAATAAGCTACTCTTGACGTTAACGAAAAACAGGTGTCACGATTCAGTAAATTTGAATTATGACACCTGTCTTTTATATTTATAAAAAATAGACTACTAAAACAAGGAAAATTCTAGTAGTCCAATTTATGAGTTCTCTACTGTACTATTTATACGCCGTCATGTTAATCAGCATTTCCTTCTGATTTAGCAATTCCATCTCGCAAAGTACTCATATCAACAGTACTTTCACGAAATTCCTTATTATCAACCGGCAAATGCTGTTCTAAATTATCAAAGACTTCAAAACTCCCTGTCAATTCGGAAGCATCAAATGCCAGAAGGTGACCAGCAAATTGCCGATCATCACTGATAAAGTGAAGGTGCCATCCCGCTGCCGTTATCGTTCCAAAGATTTCTGGCGCATAGTAGCCGATGATTGTCCCTGCAATATTATCGGCCGTAAATTCAGGCTGGTGTTGAGCCACATCAAGCAATGTTGGATATGGCTTTTCCTGTTTAGGAGCAATCCGAATTTTAACATGTTCAAAATTTCCATTTAACTTTAGAAAGGCAAAAACGTTATTAAGTTTGTGGGCTTTTACAAAATCATTATTAAGTTTTGCAAAATTTACATCTGTTAACGTGATTCCTTGTTGTTCAGCTGGAAAATGGACTGACGCAAATGGCATCGTTGCGTTCATATCAGTAATACGATTTACTTTTCCGCTTGCGACAGCTTGGTAAACCTCATTGTCTAAAATAAGGACTTCGCCATCTAACCCTGTAAATGTACCAATTCCCATCGACCCGTGTTTTAGTAAATCACGAACAGTAATTGTTCCGTCAAAATTGCCAGCCATTAAGGCAGCCAACGTTCCGTGTTCATATAAAGTTGTGATAATATCAGCCCTTTCTATATTAGCCAAGTTGTGAATCAATTAAGTTAGCAGCTAATTCTTTATTGTTAGTGTAGTCAACCGGAACATCCACTACAACTGGGCCATCAGTATCAAATGCTTGGTTCAATACCTTGGTAAGGTCAGCAGGTTTATTAACCCGTAATCCGGTTGCACCAAAACTTTCAGCATATTTAACGATATCAACATCGCCGAATTTAACACCTGCTGCTTCTGGATACTTCATTTCCTCTTGAAATTTAACCATGTCATAATGGCCGCCATCATTCCAGACAATCGTAACAACATTTAGGTGGTGTTGAACTGCCGTTGCTAATTCTGCACCAGAGAAAAGAAATCCACCATCACCGCAAACAGCGACCGCCTTATGTTCTGGGTAAAGCATTGCCGCAACCATTGCCCATGGTAAGCCAACACCTAGCGTCTGCATTCCGTTACTAATCAATAAGTGACGCGGTTGGTAACAACGGAAGTGCCGGGCCATCCAAATATAATGTGAACCCACGTCTAAAGCAACATGCATATCATCAGTCACATTTTCTTGAATTGCCTGAACAACTGCTAATGGGTGGCTAGCGCCGTTACTTGTTGGTACTTGTAGTTCCTTATCTTGATCAAGTTCTTGTTTGTACTTAGTCAATTGATCAGTAGCAGCCTTAGGATATTGGTAGCCTTTCAATAACTTGTCAAGTTCAGATAGACTAGTGGCGATATTACCAACTAATTGCATAATCGGTGTAAAGTGGTTATCTATTTGTGCTGGTAAAGTATCGAGGTTAACAATCCGCAAATTACCTTCTTTATTCCAATTCCGCGGTTCATATTCGATTGGGTCATATCCAACAGTAATTACTAAATCACTTTGTTGGAGCAATTGATCACCAACTTGGTTACGGAATAAGCCAATTCGCCCGAAATATGACTGTTTTTCTAAGTCTCGTGATACAACTCCGGCCGCTTGATAAGTTTCAACCACCGGCAAAGAATAATCACTTAGCAGTTGACGTAAAGCGATTGTAATCTCTTCATCTGCTCCCCGTTGACCGACTAAGATCACCGGCATTTTACTATTTTTAATTAATTCCACTAATTTTTGTAAGTCATTTGGATCTGCCGGACCCATTTTGGGTGTTTCATAAATTGGCAATGGCTTTTCAGTCACTTCAGTGTCATCAACATCTTGAGGAAGACTAACAAACGCTGCTCCCTTCCGTGCATCTTGACTCGCTTCAAATGCATTTGCCATAATTTCAGAAATATTATTAGGATCTTGAATTTCAGCACTGTATTGGGTGATTGGTGCCATTATTTCTGTTGAAGGGGTACTTTGGTGGGTTGCCCGGTGAAGGTCTTTTCGTTGTACTTGCCCACCAATTGCTAATAGCGGATCACCTTCTGCATTTGCAGTCATAATCCCAGTTGCTAAATTACCGACACCCGGACCAGAAGTTGTGATTGCAACCCCGGTCTTACCAGTTAACCTCCCGTATGCTTGTGCCATAAAAGCAGCATTCTGTTCATGACGAGTAACAATTAATTTAGGGGCATCTTCACTATCTTTTCCATCGAGGGCCTCAAATAATCGATCAATTTTAGCGCCAGGAATTCCAAAGACCAAATCAATACCGTGTTTTCGTAAACTATCAATAACGACATCTGCACCATGAAGCTTCTTTTCCATAGCCATCCACCTCTACTTTTAAAAATAATATATTCTTACTGTAAGCCTATTTTTAATTTTTCACAAGAAAGCCATTATGTTCACATGCCTTTATTGTAGTGATGCCAGCCTATTCCCTTGAAAAAGTTTGTGAAAAAAGCACCGATGTAACAAATTACACAATCGGTACTTTTCAATAATTATTTAAAATAATCCGGTAATCTTGCCGTTATCATCAATTGTCATATTTACCGCTGCGGGTTCTTTAGGTAATCCAGGCATTGTCATCATATTACCGGCTAAGGCAACGACAAAACCTGCACCAATTTTTGGAACTAGTTTGCGAATATGGAAAATAAAATCAGATGGTGCTCCCAGTTGCTTTTGATCATCCGTAAATGAGTATTGTGTTTTAGCAATACATACCGGCAAATCATTCCACCCATATTTTGCAAACCGCTTCAATTGATTCTGCGCTTTCCGGCTAAAAGATACTTCTTTGGCGCCATAGATTTGCTTGGCAATCTTTTCTAGTTTTGTTTGGAGGTCATCAACTTGAACATTGTAAATATGAGTAAATTCACTTGGACTGTCAGCGAGTTCAACTACTTTTTCAGCTAAATCATGCGTTCCTTTGCCACCCTTAGCCCATGCATCAGTTAGGACCGCTTCAACGTTTTGCTTTGCGCAGTCATCCTTAATCATTTGGATTTCTTTATCTGTATCCGAAATAAAATGATTAATTGCCACCACAATTGGCAGCCCGTATAATTGCATGTTCTTAATATGACGGTTAAGGTTTGCCATCCCCTTCTTTAAAGCATCGAGGTTCTCATCATTTAGGTCCGCAAGCTTAGCGCCACCATTGTATTCCAGTGCGCGGACAGTTGCTACAATAACAATTGCATCAGGATGTTTGCCGAGGACACGCTGTTTAATATCAAGGAATTTTTCCCCACCGAGGTCAGCACCAAAACCGGCTTCGGTCACTGTATAATCAGAAAGGTTAAGCGCCGTCTGTGTGGCTAAGACACTATTACAACCGTGAGCAATATTTGCAAATGGTCCACCATGAACAATCGTTGGCGTATGGTCGAGTGTTTGAACAAGGTTAGGTTTTAATGCATCTTTCAAAATAATCGTAATCGCATCTTGGAAGTTGAGCTGACCAACCGTTACTGGTTCTTTATCGTACGTATAGCCAACCACAATCCGGCTAATCCGTTCTTTTAAGTCATGAAGACTAGTAGCAAGACATAAGATCGCCATCAATTCAGAAGCAGCCGTAATGTCAAAGCCTGTTTCACGTGGAACACCCGCCATCGGACCACCCAGGCCAGTAACAACATTCCGCAAGGCCCGATCATTAACGTCTTCTACCCGTTTCCAAATAATGCGACGCGGATCAAGATTCATCGCATTGTCACGCATAATATAGTTATCGATCAACGCAGCAAGCGTATTATTGGCACTTGTAAGAGCATGTAAGTCCCCGGTAAAGTTCAGATTGATATCTTCCATTGGAACAACCTGACTATATCCACCACCAGTTGCACCACCTTTGATCCCAAATACAGGACCCATTGATGGTTCACGCATTGCGATTGTTGTTTGATAATTCAACTGATTCATTGCATCGCCCAGACCAATTAAAACGGTTGATTTTCCTTCACCAGCAGGGGTTGGATTAATTGATGTAACTAAAATCAATTTATGTTTTTTGTCTGGTAACGGCTTTACATTTAAATCAATTTTAGCTTTATACTTACCGTATTGTTCAATATCATCTTCTGAAAGGCCGAGTTTCCCAGCAATCTTAGTAATTGGTTCCAGTGTCGCTTGATCTGCAATTTCAATATCTGTCATGAATATCAGCTTCCCTTCTTTAGACCTATCTCAATTTTATTATACACTAACTCAAGACTTTTTCAGCTATCTGGCAAAATAAGTTCGATAATATCTAACTTTAATCAACTTAAACGCTAATATCGTTCGGATAATTAAAAATAAATATTTCTCAGAAACTATAAAAAAACTTCAAGGATCAGGTAACGGATTGATCTTTGAAGTTTTTTTCTTCACGCGCGCTTTTTTATTTGTGTAGCACCACGAATTGGTTTTACACCTAAAACATCAAGAAGGAATGTAAAAATCGGCACTCCTACAATTAAGCCCCATGTTCCAAAAAGGTGTTCGCCAATCAGTAACACAATAAAGGTATAGAATATTGGCAAATCAGTTCGGCTTGACATGAACTTAGGATTTAAGACGTATGCTTCAATCGTGTGAATGATAATAATCATAATGATAATATAAACAACATCACGGACGCCACCAACCGAGTAGCCAACCATCGCTAATGGAATTGTTGAGATAATTACACCGGCAACCGGAACCAAACTAAAAATGAAGACAATTAAGGACAGCGCAAAAATTTGCGGCATATGCATAAACAGCAATCCGATTGTTGTGATAACGGTATTGCAGATTGCGATGAAGAACTGAGCCTCTAATACTACCCCAAAAGTATTGACAAATTTTTTGCCAAAATAGTCAATATCCTGGAAGAACCAGCCAAAATCACTGTCTAAAAAGCTATGTGAAAATTCATTCATTTGCTTTAACTCAAGCGTATAGAAAAAGCTCAAAATCAGTGACATTACAAATGAAACCGTGATAGCGCCAATACTTGTTAGGGTGCTAACCGCAATCGTTATTCCATGACGAACCTGACTCATAATTGTTGCGGTACTAACATAGTGGTTAATGTAGCGGTAAATCATCGTTGCTTGGTGGGTACTATAAAAGTGAACTACCGAATTAACCATTTTAATTACCTGGCGGGATAAAACCGGCAAATAACGGGTTACGCCCAAGTATAGAAGGACAATCAGCAAGACATATGTAACGATTACCGTGAGCGTTGTCGATACTCGTGGTAACCACCGTTGGACAAACCGCACCCAGCCAACAACCAGGTAAGTAAGAATAAAAGTAAATAAAATTAAGTTCATCATTGATCTAATTAACCACAGCACAATTATGATCAATAACAAGACAGTAAAACGTCGTAACTTAACGTTTTCGATGAAATGCTTCCAAGCATCTGTCATTCAATCATCTCCATATTTTCAATACTAATTAGCATGGTAGCAAGCTTTCATTTTTTCGGCAATTAGTTTACCGCTTTCTTATGAAATATTTTTTACAAATTGTCTTGAAACACATTTATTTTAAGGGTGTTATAATAAACATTATTACTGTAGAAAGAAGGATGCGTTTCATGCTAGAAAAGACGTTCTACAAGTCACTTTTAAAGCACTCGTTCAATATGCCTGTAAAGATTGTATTTTGGGATGGGTCAAGTGTTATTTATGGTGACGGAACTCCTGAGGTAACTATCACATTTAAGGAGAAGATTCCGATTCGTGATATTACTAAGAACGCCTCAATTGCTTTAGGGGAAGCTTACATGGATAGAAAGATTGAGATCCAGGGCAGCATTCAGGAACTAATCGAATCAGCTTATGAAAGTGCTGATAGTTTCATGCGTAGTTCTAAATTCCGCAAGTTTCTCCCTAAGCAAGGACACTCAGAAAAAGAAAGTGAAAATGATGTTCAAAGCCACTACGATGTTGGAAATGACTTCTACAAGTTATGGCTTGATGATACTTTAACTTACTCATGTGCCTACTTTACTGATGGCAACCACGATGACCTTACTAAGGCACAAGTCGACAAGGTCCATCATATTCTAAAGAAGTTAGATCCAAAGCCAGGCAAGACTTTACTTGACATTGGCTGTGGCTGGGGAACATTAATGCTAACTGCTGCTAAAGAATATGGTCTTAAAGTTACCGGGGTTACTTTAAGCGAAGAACAATATCGTTTTGTTAAGGAACGAATTGAAAAAGAAGGCTTACAAGACGTTGCCGAAGTTAAGCTAATTGACTACCGTGAACTCGGTACCCAAACTTGGGATTATATCACTTCTGTTGGAATGTTTGAGCACGTTGGAAAAGAAAACCTTGGCCTTTACTTTAAGGACATTCAGGGTTATCTTGCCAATGACGGTGTTGCCTTAATCCACGGAATTACCCGTCAACAAGGTGGCGCATACAATGGATGGATCAACAAATATATTTTCCCTGGTGGTTATGTTCCAGGTCTTGAAGAAATGATCGGGCATATTGAAGAAAATCATATGCAAATCGCTGATATTGAAATGCTTCGGCGGCATTATCAACGAACACTTGAGATTTGGGATATGAATTTCAACGAACACCGGGCACAAATCCTTGATATGATGGGTGAACGCTTCACGCGAATGTGGGATTTGTACCTCCAAGCATGTGCAGCATCATTTGAGTCTGGAAACATCGATGTTATCCAATACTTAATCACCAAGGGGCCATCTGGTAAGAACTTGCCAATGACGCGGGATTACATGACCAAATAATTGAATTAATAATATATGGGCTAGGAGACTTTTTATTTCTCTTAGCCCTTTTGTTAACTTTACTGCTTATCACTGTTTAATTAGTTCGTGTTTTATTTAAATAAAGGGTTGATTTAAATAAAATTGTTCGTTATTATAATGACACATTCGAATGTTGTTGCCCTATTGCTTTTAGAATTTCAAAGGAGTAATTCACCCATGCAAAGTAAATTTTCAACTGTCGAAGAAGCCTTAACGCAATTAGTAAATGGCGGCTACATCATCTTAGCCGATAATGAAGACCGCGAAAACGAAGGAGACCTTGTTGCCCTCGGTGATGGAATCACAGCTAATACTGTTTACGAAATGTTAAAGGAAGCTAATGGTTTAATGTGCGTACCAGTAAGTGAAGAGATTGCCACAAAACTTGCTTTTAACCCAATGGTAGAACATAGTACCGATCCAAACCAAACTCCTTTTATGGTTACTGCCGATGGTACCTTTGAAGCAACAGGGGTTACAACCGGCGTTTCTGCCTTTGACCGTGCCGCAACTATTCGGCAGATTGCTACCCCAGATGCTCAAGCTACCGATTTTAACCATCCAGGTCATATCCAACCGCTTTATGCCCAACCACACGGGCTCCGAGACCGGATCGGCCATACTGAAGCGGCAGTTGACCTTGCTTACTTAGCTGATAAAGCACCAGTTGCAGTAATTATTGAAGTATTAAATAACGATGGGACAATGGCGCGGCGAGATAGCTTAGCAGTACTTGCTGACCGTGTCCGTGTTCCGTTCATCACGATTAATCAAATTATTGAATACCTAGATGCTAAAGGAATTAAGAATGCTGCTGACCTTGCTAAAGCCCATGCTTAAACATTGTATTCCCTTTCATTTTTGATTAGGTTAAAATATAGACATGATCACCGATGAAGGGATGTTTAATATGGACGGTGCTATTTTTTCATTTAATAATATCTTTGTTGATACGGATAAGTTGGCTTTCACTGCATGGCAACGTTTTGCAATGTATGAGTTTGGAATGGGATTACCAGGAAAGTTAGCTCCGCAGTTTGCCAACCTAACTCCCGAACAAGGTCTGACCCTTGTATTGAAGCACTTCAACACGAATCTGGACGCAAGTGAAAAAGTGCAAATGATTACCGAATGGCAAAAGATGCTTAGTGAAGAAGCTGATAACTTAAGCGAAAACGACCAATTGCCAGGAATTAAAAGGCTGTTACTAAATCTATACGACCACTATGTTAAAATTGCCGTCCTAGATACCAACGGAGATGTCCAAAACATTCTCAAACAAGTTGGTCTTGATAACTATGTTGATAGTATCATTAGCTATCGTGATGATGAAAACCCGTATTCGGCAGCCATTAACCAGCTAAACCTTAATGGACCCGCTTGTATTGGAATTGGCACAACAGCCAATGAGATTGCAAATATTCATGAAATAAATGCGATCGCAATCGGTATTGGCGATGCAACTCAATTAGCCAGTGCGGACTATCAGGTAGTCCAAGTTGGCGACCTCCGCTATCCAATGTTGCAGAAGATATGGGAAGATAAGCATTAACCACCTATTAAATTTTATTCTTAAATATAAAGATCCGAGCCATAATTTTTGACATGACAGGCTAAAATGCCCTTTCAGAAATTATAGTTCGGATTTTTAATTATATTTCTTTAATTGTTATGATTCTTGTTCTTTACTCCAGCTAAGCGGATCTTTGCGCCACTGTTGAAGCGACTTTAAATGGTCGGCACTGATTTGGTTATTTTCCTTAGCGACTTTAATTAAAGTCATATAGTCAGTCACTGAATAGTATTTGAGACCATTTGCCATAAAATTCTGTTCTGCTGCTGGCAGGTTATATGTAAAGACAGAAACAACGCCAATCACTTTACCGCCAGCATTATTAACTGCCCGAACAGCGTTTAATACACTACCACCAGTCGAAATGAGGTCGTCAATCACTACAACACGCTGACCTTCTTTAAGAACTCCCTCAATTTGCTTGCCTTGACCATGGTCTTTAGGCTTGGTTCGGACATAAATCATTGGCAACTCCATGTTTTGGGCTACCCATGCTGCATGGGGAATCCCCGCAGTTGCGGTTCCCGCTATTATGTCAGTATCAGGAAAATGAAGTTTAATTTGTTCAACCATTCCATTAAAGATAGCTTGGCGCACTTCCGGATAAGAAATTGTCAGCCGATTATCAGTATATATAGGCGATTTAAGGCCGCTTGCCCAGGTAAAAGGATGTTCCGGATTTAGGGTAACGGCATGAATATCTAGTAATGCTTTGGCAACGCGTTGTGAGTATGTCATTTTGCTTCCTCCTCGTTTAAGAATGCTTTTTGAACTTCCTGATAAGCAGCCACCGGATCAAAACTCTGAGTAATTGGCCGTCCAACAACGATTGCATTACTGCCATCTATTCTCGCTTGTACTGGTGTAACTACCCGTTTTTGATCATCTTTAATTGCATGTGCTGGGCGGATTCCTGGAGTTACACAAAGAAAATCATCGCCGGTTACTTTGCGGATCGCCTTAATTTCATGTGCCGAACAAACAACTCCGGCAAGACCAACTTTTTCTGCTAATTGAGCATAATTTTGGACCGATTCAATCAACGACAAGTCAATATGCTGTTGCTCATGAAGAATTTGCTCATCAATTGATGTTAACTGGGTAATTGCCAAAAGCTTAGCTGGTGCTACTCCCGCTTCTCTTGCTCCTTCTTCTAACCCTGCTAACCCAGCAATCATCATCTCACTGCCGCCAGCCGCGTGAATCGTTGTAAAATCAATTCCCAATCTGCCAATCGCTGCCATTGCCCGGTGAACTGTATTAGGGATATCATATAATTTCAAATCAAGAAATACTTTAAATCCCCGCTTCTTTGCCTCGCGAACAATTACCTGACCAAGGCCATAGTACAGTTCCATCCCAATTTTTACAATCGGTTGGGGGTCAACCATTAATTTATCAAATAAGTCGATTGCTTCCTGCTTAGTTGCTACGTCAATAGCTACCATTGGTACAAATCGTTTCAAAATCTAACCTCCCATAAATCTGTAAGTTTTTTTATCCCGTAATGATTCATTACAACTGGTAAATCAGCCGCAATTTTGGGACAGGCTAAAGGATCATGAAAACTGGCTGCACCGATTTGAACTGCATTTGCACCGGCCATCATAAATTCAAGAACATCTTCAGCAGATTCAATTCCGCCAACGCCGATAATTGGTAAGGTAGACACCTGCCGCACTTGATGAATCATCCGCAATGCTAGGGGTTTAATTGCTGGTCCCGATAATCCACCAGTTACGTTAGCGAGTACTGGCCGCCGCGTTTTGAGATCAATACTCAGACCAGTTAATGTATTAATCATCGTAAGGCCATTTGCTCCTCCTTGCTCGGCAGCTTGGGCAAGCGGAACAATATTCGTTACATTCGGGGTCAGCTTTACATAGACTGGTATTCCTAATGCCGCTTTAACTACCTGTTTCACTAATCGCTGAAGTACTTCTGGATCGGTCCCCATCGCCATCCCGCCATGCTTTACATTGGGGCACGATACGTTTAACTCAATTGCTTTAACACCCGCCGTATTGGCAAATTCATTGACAACACGAACGTACTCGTCTTCAGAAAAACCAGCAGCACTAGCAATAATTGGTAATTGCGGAAAGTGTTTTCGTAACCACGGAATTTTTTTGCTTGTTGCTGCGGTAATGCCCACATTCTGAAGACCATTTGCGTTAAGCCAACCAGCACTGGTTTCACAAACTCGTGGTCGCGGGTTACCTTGACGAGGATGAGCGGTTGTTGACTTTAACACAATTGCGCCTAAACGATTGAGATCATATTTTTTAGCAGTCTCCTGACCATAGCCACAAGTCCCGCTTGCCGTAATAATTGGATTCTTTAGTGAAAGGCCCGGTAGTTCAACTGCCAAACGCTGTGTTGCTTCCATTTTTAATCCTCCGTATATACGAGTTTTCCGTCGACAAAAGTTTTCTTTGTCATTCCATATACCTGGTCACCCACAAAAGGAGTATTATGCCCTTTCGAGAAAAATTGTTCTGGACGAATTATGTCTTGGTGATCGATATCAAATACGGCAATATCTGCTGGATCGCCTACTTTTAGCAAGCCCGTATTCTCAAGGTTAAAAACTGCCTGTGGCTTTACAGTCATCCAATCGATCAATTGCGTAAGGGTAAAAATACCGGTTTTAACAAAATGAGTATAAAGCAACGCAAAGGCTGTTTCAGACCCGACAATTCCATTTGGTGAATTTAAGAACCCCTGTTGTTTCTCTGCATCGGTATGAGGTGCATGATCAGTAGCAATGCAATCAATCGTGCCATCTAGCAGACCAACTAAGCAGGCTTGCTGGTCAATCCGCCGACGTAGAGGAGGATTCATTTTAAATTCAGCATCATCCTCTTTAATATCAGCATCGGCGAGGAGTAGGTGATGGGGCGTAACTTCGCAAGTAACATTAATTCCTTGTTGTTTTGCATAACGAATGAGGTCAATGCTTTCTTTTGTTGAAACATGGCAAACATGATAATGGGCACCGGTCGCCTGGGCAATTACAAGGTTTCGGGCAATTTGTGCGGTTTCACTAATCGCTGGCATTCCTGGTAGTGATAATTTTTTGGCAATAGCTGCTCCATCATTAATCACTCCATTCTGTGCAAACTGATTATCTTGTGCATGGTCACATAGCGGTGCATTTACTTTCGCTAATTGTTGCATTGCTTGATACACAACGCCGGCATCTTGAATACCCGCTCCATCATCGCTAAAGAGGCGGGCACCGGCTTGATATTGGTCAGCAACATTAACGGGCTGCTTTCCTGCACGGTCAACCGTGACTGGTGAATATTGGAGGATCTTTACCAATCCGGCTTTCTCGTTGCGGCTAACTTGTTCCTTAAATTTTTCTGGTGTGTCACATGTAGGATTAAGGTTAGCCATGGCTGCAATTGTCGTAAACCCGCCGTGTGCGGCAGCCTTACTTCCCGTTGCAATTGTTTCTTTATTTGTATAACCCGGCTCACGGAGGTGGACATGAACGTCAATTAACCCTGGTGTAATCAGGTTATTGTTTAAATCTATTTTTTCTGCATCCCCAGGTTCATGAACATGTTCGCCAATCTCTTTAATTTTGCCGTCTACAATCAGCACTTCACTCTTAACCAATTTGTCGTTATAAACTCGGCGACCGTTAATCAATAATGTTGCCCTGCTCACCACGATCACCTCTTTACATCAAACCTTGATAACGAAGCACCCGACTAAGAATTGCCATTCGTGTGTATACCCCGTTTGTCATTTGTTGGAAAATTCGTGAATTAGGAGCTTCCACAAGCGAGCTATCAATCTCAACTCCGCGGTTTACTGGAGCTGGGTGCATAATAATTGCGCCCTGCTTCATCTTCGCAGCCCGTTCTAATGTTAAACCGTATGCTTGGTGGTATTGGTTAGCATTAAACGCCTGCCCATCCGCGGTTGTTAAGCGTTCGTTTTGTACCCGCAGTAAATTAACCACGTCCATTTGTGGGAGTAACTCATCGAAGTCGCCAAAAGTTCCGTATTGTTCAAGCGTCGGATCATACCATTTTTCTGGACCTGCAAAATAAACTTCTGCTCCTAACCGGTTAAGCATCATTGCATTAGAATGCGCAACCCGGGAATGGCTAAGGTCACCGATGATTAATACTTTCAATCCTTTGAACCCGCCAAATTCTTCATCAATTGTCATCATATCAAGCAAGCATTGGGATGGATGCTGACCGCTGCCGTCTCCGCCATTCACAATACCAATTTTAAGGTCCTTATGACGAATTAATTGTTGATAATATTCATTTTCAGGATGGCGAATTACCGCAATATTTACGCCGATTGATTCCATTGTTTTAACAGTATCATAGAGACTTTCGCCCTTTTTTACCGAACTTGTGCCCGCTTCAAATTCAAGGACATGCATTCCCAGCTTCATCTGCGCCATTTGAAAACTTGTCTTCGTCCGCGTTGAATTTTCAAAGAAGAGGTTAACCGCATATGCTGGCGCAGTCAGAACTGCTTGCTTTCCGGCCTTATATGCCTGCGCTTCGTGGATTAAATCAATTGCATCCTCTGCATCCATATCGGCAACAGTTACTAAATTTGGTTGAATTCTTTCTGTACTAATCATCAATAGCGCTCCTTTTCAGTCTGATTACAACAAAACAGCGGTGACTTCCCATCTACCTACTGAGAGTCATCGCTGTTTTGTTTCTAGGATATTTAAAGGCTAAAAACAACACACCGTTATGCCCTCTCTGGAACATTTAAATGGTCAGTCGTTTCAAAATACCTATTGATTTTAATGGCGTATCCTAATGCTACTGCTTAAAGGAAAAGCCTCCTCAGCAATAGCTAAGAAGGCAATACTTAAACGCTCAATTAAATCCTTCCTAGCCTCACAGGACTAAGTTAAAGGTATTTTTGTTATCTATGATAATAAGCGTTGTTTCTAAAATTGTCAAATCTTTTTTTATTTTTCAAATATCTTCTTTAAATCATGCCATAGCTTTTCTTGAATTGGCGTATGTTCAATATTTTTGCGACGGGCAAAGGCAAGGTGCTGAGTAATCTCAGGAACGATTGGGATTTTAACAACCTTACTATCCAAGTTTGGACTTATTGATTGTTCCATTAATAAGGTCACTCCCATTCCAAGGGCAACCATATTTACCAATGTCTTCCCCCGTTCTCCCTCAAAGACAGAATATAGGTAAAGCCCTGCATCAGAACAAACCTGCTGAACAAATGCCGCAAATGGTTTTTGATGGTTAAGCGTTAAAAATTTTTCTGCCTTTAAATCTGTAAGGGCTAATGTTGTTTTTTTAGAAAGCGGGTTACGAGCTGGAACATATGCAACAAGCCGGTCTTCCCCCACTGAAATCAATTCAAAATCATCGGGAAGCTTATCAGCATAACTTATAAATGCAATATCGCTTTGACCTTGTTCTAACTGTGTAACTAGATCATCGTCTTCAGTAATCGTCAACTTGTAGCGGTCAGCTAGTCCCTGAATTGCTGATGCGGCCTTGTAATTGTCAAATGCTGGTACTACCGCCAGCTTTACTGCTTGCTGCTTTTCTTTCTCTTTATAATCTGTGATAAGAGTTGCTAATTTAGCTTGACTCTCAATTATTTTACTTGCTAATGGTAAGATCGAAGTCCCAAGCTCAGTTAGCTCAAACTTATCATTTTGAGATTGAATAAGCTTAACAGCCAATTCTTTTTCAAGACTTTCAATCTCTGCTTTTACCTCATCAACCGTTAAGCCTAATTGTTTTGCTGCAAGCTGATAATTTAAGGTATTACCGAGGTTGACGAATGCATTTATTTGCTTAAAATCCAACGTACTCACTTCCTAAAATAAAGGGACTGGCTTCTTCGCAAGTTAGAAACCAATCCATTGTTTAAAAGCTTAATTAATTATAACAAAACTGTTCTTATAACGCTAAACTCAGTAACCAAACTGCAACTAAGCCAGCAATAACTGAGATCGACATCGACCGTGTAAAGTATGCGATCACGATAACAATCAATGCCGCAATAATCTGCTCAACGTGGCCGAACGCAATAAAGTTGTACGAACTATCAACAAATATCCCCTTTACAACTAATGTCGCAAAAAGACTTACCGGAACATACTTCATCCATTCATTAAACCATTCGGGAATCTTCCGCGTTGAGAAAAATAGTACCGGTAAATAACGAGGGATAAAAGCCGCAATTGCTGCTAATATAATCACTATAATGTGGTAAAAGATTTTGTTACTTAATAGTTGTTCCATGTCTAACCCTCATCATGATGTTGAGTGTCATCTTTTGGTTCATCATGACGTTCAACAACATTCTCAATCTTATTTTCCAGTTTTTCAGCTTCCTTGATTTCTTTCTTTTCTTGCGCTTGCTTATCTTCAAGCGTTGTTTTTGTAATCTGCGGTCTAAACATTTTAGTCAAGAACCAATTATTACTTGGATCCTTACTATGGTGACGAACCGTATTTTCAACTGCAAAACCAACAAATGAAGCAAGAAGGGTCGCAATAATCAATCCCAAAGTATTCTTAGTCAGAACAAGGAAATATACGCCTAGAATAGATGCTAAAATGCAAATAACAAAACTTAAGTGGTTTTGAACCTGCATAACAATCATGTACAAGAATAAGGCTGTTAAAGCAAAGTCAACAACTTCGAGGTCAATCGATATTGCTCCGCCAATTAATCCGCCAACCATGTTAGAAATTGACCACGCAGCGAGTGAATAGCGCTCAACTAATAGCGCATCATCAGGTGTCCATTTCTTGTCAGTTGCAAATTTCATATAATTAATGGCATAATTTTCATCATTCATTGATGCAGAAAACACCAAAATAAAGCGGGCTGACTCTTGCTTAATATACTTTGATAGACTCGAGCCTAACAGGGCATAACGTAATTCCAGAAAGAAGAGCGATAGGAAAATCGTACTCAACGGGGAGTTAACAGTCAATAATGATGCCAAAATAAATTGGGCTCCTCCAGAGAAAACCAATACTGACACCAGTAAAATCATTATAAAGTTAAAACCTGCTGCATGTAGTAAAATACCACAGGCCAATCCAATCGGAATGTAACTAAGACACAATGGCATTGAAACACCAAGCACCTCAAGCCAGCGTGCCTTTTCTGGATTTATTTGTGCTTTAGCCACAGAATTTCCTCCAATAATTTGTATCTTTATCATAATATCAAGTGACACAATGCTCTTTTAGTCTACCACATAAAAAATAGGTTGAATATAAGGGAGAAAGAAAAAAGTCCAAAATCAAATGATTTTGGACTTTTTTATCATTTTTGGTTATTTTCTGTTACTTCTTGTTTTAGTGGCAAAGTAACAATAAATGCTGTTTCTTCAGCATTCGATGTCACCCGAACGCTCCCATGATGAAGGTCAACAATACTCTTAACAATTGCTAATCCCAAGCCGGTACCACCTGTGGCTCGCGAACGTGAAGCTTCAGCACGGTAAAAACGCTCAAATAAGTGGTCAAGTGACTTTTCAGGAATTGGCGTTCCATCATTTGCAACTTTAACAACTACCATATCCTTTTCTTGACGCGCGTCTATTCGGATATAGCTGGCCCCATTTCCATATTTGAACGCATTAGAAACAAGGTTATTAAACACCCGCCCCAATTTTTCAGGGTCAGCCTCAATCATCAATGGATTAGGAATAACCGATGAAGTAATCTCGATTCCCCGATGCTGGGCTTCAAGCTCAAAACTGGCTGTTAACTGTTCAATTAGTTGATTAAGGTCAATCTTCATGATGTTTACCGGTGCACCATGTTGCTGAACCTTTGTATATTCAAATAAATCATCTACCAATGTCTTCATTTGCTTGGCTTTCTCATAAGCCGTATGTGTGTATTTAAGGATATCTTCTTCGTTCCGGTACTGCTTATCTTCAATCAGGCCAAGGTAACCAATAATACTAGTTAACGGTGTCCGTAAATCATGACTTACATTCGTAATTAATTCATCCTTAGATTTTTCAATCTTCCGTTCATCGTCCATTGAACGAACCGCGCTGTCAACAAGAGCATTTACACTGGTAATCACATGCTGCTGATTACCTTTTAGGCGAAATGGAATCCGGTGGTCTAAATGTCCTTGGGCAATATAATGTAGTTCCGCGATAATATGGTTCATTTGATACAAGTGGTACCGTCGCCGCAACCGCCACCAGACAACCCAAATATCAATAACCAGCAAAAGAGCGATTAAAATCCGCTGATAACTCCAAATCTGAGCTTGGAGAGGACCAATCCTTAGCGACTGTTTAATCATAAAAATCCCGTTCGTCACTCCAGGGTTTGACTGAATCATATCCTGAATAATCACAATGATCGCCATATTCAGCAGCAGTAAGAGGATTACCGTTACTACCCCTTCTAATATCAGCGAACTTTTTTCACGCCCCGTTAACTTCACAATTCTTCCTCCACATCATTAAAGTGAAAATTAATGATCCTCAACTTTATAACCAACGCCCCAAACAGTTTGAATCACTTTTTCACCATTAGTAGCTTCTTCAATTTTATCTCGCAGGTGACTTACGTGAACCATTACCGTCTTAGCAGACACAACGCTTTCTTGCTGCCATACCCGTTCAAAAATATCATCAGCTGAAAATACCCGGTTAGGGTGACTAGCTAATAAGTATAGAATTCCAAATTCAAGGGCTGTTAATTGGATTACGTCACCCTTAATAGTCTTAACTTCATGAGAATCCTTATTAATTAGTAGTGGTCCAACGTTTAAAATATCGGGTTCATCATTAGTAACTTCGCCTCGACTGCGCCGTAACAGCGACTTAACTCGTGCCATTACTTCTAATGGGTTAAACGGCTTAGTAACATAATCATCTGCTCCGGTAATCAAGCCCTGAATCTTGTCCATGTCTGCCGTTTTCGCGGAAAGCACCAAAATAGGAATATCAGAATCTTTACGTACCCGCTTAATTACATCCATTCCATCAATTTCCGGCATCATTAAATCAAGAATGATCAAGCCGATGTCTGGATTAGTATTTAACTTTGTCAATGCTTCCTTACCATCATAAGCAGAAATTGGCTCATATCCTTCATTCCGGATATAAATTTCAAGTAATTGAACAATTTCTTTATCATCATCGACAACTAAAATTTTCATAAGTGGCACTCCTTTTCACAGCATAATATCCTATTAAATATTATAACGAACTACAGTAAAAAGCGATAATTCTTAGTTAGCCTTAACAAAAAGTTTACTCTCCAACATTTCCCAGGAAATAAAAAATGCTATGACAATATCTTCATTGATACATCATAGCAGTTCTTATTAAACTAACCTTTATTATTTATAGTTAGGTGCACTACGGGTAATTTGGACATCATGCGGGTGTGATTCCCGAAGACCAGCATTAGTAATTTGAACAAACTGCGCTTTTTCAATTAATGTTGGAATATCACCAGCACCAACATATCCCATTCCTGAACGCAATCCACCATCAATTTGGAAGACAATATCAGAAACATCGCCCTTGTATTCAACACGTGCTTCGATACCTTCTGGAACAAGCTTATTAGCTTCATTTACTCCGCCTTGGAAGTAACGGTCTGATGAACCATGTGCTTGAGCCATTGCACCAACAGAACCCATTCCACGGTAAGCCTTGTATTTCTTACCGTTATCTTCAAAGATCTGACCAGGAGCTTCAGTAGTTCCTGAAAGCATACTTCCTAGCATTACCGCATTACCACCAGCAGCAAGCGCCTTTACTACATCACCTGAGTATTTGATACCACCATCAGCAATGATTGGCTTGTTATATTCACGAGCAACACTAGCAGCATCATAAATAGCAGTAATTTGCGGAACACCAACTCCGGCAACCACCCGGGTAGTACAAATTGAACCAGGGCCGATACCAACTTTAACAACATCAACACCGGCATCAAATAGTGCACGGGTAGCTTCACCAGTAGCAACATTACCGGCGATAAGTGTAGCGTCTGGGAAATGTTCCCGGATTTCTGCAATCTTACGAAGAACACCAGCTGAGTGACCATGGGCAGTATCAATAACAATTGCATCAGCACCAGCTTTTAGGAGGGCTTCAGCGCGTTCAAATGTATCACTTGTAACCCCAACCGCAGCAGCGACTAATAAGCGGTTTTGGTCGTCAACAGCTGCCTTAGTGGCACCAGCAGGAACTACAACGCTCTTAACATTTGCAACTTCCCCTGCCTGAGCTTGGATTGACATGTTTTTGTGAACAACACCCAAACCACCTTGCAACGCCATCGCAATTGCCATCGGTCCTTCAGTAACTGTATCCATCCCGGCACTGATCAATGGAATATGAAGCTTCAAGTTATCAGCTAATCGGGTACTCAAATCAACTTCATTTGGTAATACGTGACTTTCAGCTGGAATAAGTAATACATCATCGAAGGTTAAGCCCTTCTTGGCAAATTTCGTGTCCCAATTTGACATCTGTAGTGCAACTCCTTTGATTTTTAATTAGGTATACTCTACTAGGATTTCGAACCAAGGTCAATTAAAATATTAAATTAATTTAAAAAATTAACAAGGTTGTTTGCACTTTCTTGGTCAATAACCAATGTATTCGCGTATCCCGCAGTTAAAACACCGTGTACTGCCGGCACTTTTGCGACATTTGCCGCTACCAAAATACTATGCTTTTTCTTTTGTAACTCAGTTAATTCAATTCCAATCGTTCGTTGATCGATGTCTTTATTTACTATCCGCCCCTTACTGTCGATGAATCGTGAAAACACATCCCCGACTGCCTCATGCTGCAGAGTTAATTGCTCTTGCTTGGTAAAATATCCTAGCTTAAAAAGCAATGCAGAATCACGAACCGTGCCAACAGTAAAAACAGCAATATTAGATTGTTCACCCAATTTTAGAATATGTTTAATATGCGTATCATTTGCCACCAATTCACGCGTCTGCGCATGGTCAAAAATAACCGGTAATGGTAAATACTGCGGAATTGTATTAAAAGCCTTTGCAAATGTATTGACAGTTTCAAAAGCATAATTACGCGTATTAGTATTTGCCATACTCCCTTTCATTTGAACAACCGTAATATCAGCAACGTCTTTAGGTTTTAAATGCAAGCCGACCTGATAAACAGTTTTTCCCCAGCCTAAGCCGATAATATCCTTATCTTTAACGATTTGTTCAATATATTTAGCCCCCGCCGCCCCAACTTTTTCAAGCGGGTCATCTGTACCGGGGACAATAATAATTTTACGTAGCGATGGATATTTAGCAAGCAAGTCCACTTCAAGCTGGTGGAGGGGGGCAATCGGATTATGGATCTTTATCGTCACCAATCCCCGGTCACGGCCAAACTGTAATAATCGTGATACTGTTGCCCGGGAAATATTTAATTCAGTAGCAATATCACTTTGATTCCAACCATCACGGTAATACAGCGTCGCAACTTTTAGGGCAAGTTCAACCTTCTTTTTGTCGTCCATTTTATTCCTCCTTCCTATTCATAAACCGAATGAATGTGCATTTTTACATTTAAAACAGTAAAGAGGTTGGTATAACACCAGCCTCTCGCCATTAATTACATATTTTACTTACCCGCAATTGCTGTTTCAAGTGAAATATTAATCATGTCATTAAATGTTCTTTCACGTTCTTCAGCTGTTGCTTTTTCATCACCAAAGATTAGGTCACTGACAGTCAAAACTGAAAGTGCACGGAAATGAAGCTTGGCGGCTAATAAGTAAAGTCCGGCAGACTCCATTTCAGTTCCGAGAATACCGTAATCACGAAGCTTTTCCATATCAAGTTCGTCATTGTAGAAACGGTCAGCAGCGAAGATATCACCAACCTTAGTTTCAATGCCAAGGTTGCCTGCTACATGGTAAGCCGTATCTAAGAGCTTGAAGTCAGCCAATGGTGCATAGTGGAAACCTGGGCCGAATGTATTGACTGTTACCGCTGAATCGGTTGATGAACCTTGAGCAAGAAGGACATCTCGAACATGAACGTCAGGGGCAATTCCACCACAGGAACCTACACGGATAATTGTCTTAACACCAAATTCCCGAACTAATTCATTAATATAAATCGACATAGAAGGGATTCCCATTCCTGATCCTTGAACTGAAATGCGGTGACCCTTGTATTCACCCGTGTAACCAAAAGCATTACGAACGGAATTTACTTGTTTTACATTTTCAAGGAAATTCTCTGCAATATATTTTGCACGTAGCGGATCTCCTGGAAGTAATACAGTGTCTGCGTAGTCACCCATTTTTGCGTTAATATGTGTACTCATTGAAATCTTCCTCCTGTCTCTTTATTCAACAATCTCATGAATTAGTGTTGGTACTTGACCGTTATCACTAATATTAATACTTTCCCGTAATAACTGTTCGATATCTGGAATTTCTCGACGATTGCTATAGATCGTTAGCAATGGTTCGCCAGCTTTAACATGGTCGCCCAATTTATGGTGCAATTCAATTCCTACACTATAATCAAGCTTATCGTCAGCTTTTTGCCGACCGCCGCCTAATAACATACTAGCAGTTCCCACTTCGTCAGCTGAAAGTTTTGTTAGCACCCCATCACGGTCAGCATTGAAAGGAATCTTGTACTTAGCTTGGGGCATTAATTGATAATTGTCGACAACAGCCGGATCTCCTCCCTGTGCTTTTATCATTGCCGCAAACCGTTTAAGTGCAGACCCATCTTCAATCGTTTGTTCTAATAGTTTTCGTGCTTCAGTAGTATCTTGCGCTTTTTCACCCATTACTACCATGTAGCTGCCAAGCGTAAGCACTAGTTCAGTCAAATCTTTCGGACCCTTCCCCTTTAGTACATCAATCGATTCTTCAATTTCAAGAGCATTACCGATTTTATTACCAAGCGGCTGGTTCATATCCGAGATTACAGCCATACACTTCAAACCAGCTTGTTTACCAATTTCAACCAACGCCTTAGCCAGTAAACGTGATTGATCAAGCGTCTTCATAAAGGCACCCGTTCCCGTTTTCACATCAATCACAAGGGCATCTGTACCGGAAGCAATTTTCTTACTCATAATCGAACTGGCAATTAGCGGAATTGAGTCAACGGTATCAGTAACATCACGCAAACCGTAAATCTTTTTATCGGCTGGCGCTACTTCACCAGTCGCACCAACAATCGCTAACTTTTCTTGAGCAACCTGATCAATAAATTCATCTTCAGAAAGCTCAACACGAAAGCCAGGAATTGCTTCAAGCTTATCAAGCGTGCCGCCAGTATGACCTAATCCCCGTCCAGAAATCATTGGGACCGGAATGCCGGTTGCAGCAACCATTGCAGCGAGCGGCAGACTAACTTTATCACCAACACCACCGGTAGAATGTTTATCAACTTTAATTCCGGGAATTCGGCTTAAGTCTAAGCGTTCGCCAGATTCCATCATCTTCATTGTTAAACTAGTTTGCTCTTCTTTAGTCATTTTCTGGAAGTAAATTGCCATCAAGAGTGCGCTAATTTGGTAATCAGGGATTGTCCCCTTTACCACACCATCAACGAAGAATTGTAACTGCTCATCGCTTAACGTTCCGCCATTTCGTTTAGTGTCAATGATGTCAACCATTCGCATCGCATTTCGCCCCTTTCGTTAAAAAATATCCTTAATCGTTACTAATTTCTTTGTAGAAACTGGTACCCTTTACAGACTTGACATTGAAGTTTTCCAAAATAGTAGCGCCAAGGTCTGAGAATGTCTTCCGTAAGCCAAGAGATTGGTTTGGCTTGTTCATTGATGGTGAGTAAACCAGCAATGGTACGTTTTCACGGGTATGGTCGGTCCCCTTAAAGCCAGGGTCATTACCGTGGTCAGCGGTGATCATCAGTAAGTCATCAGGCTTCATTTCATCAAGAACCGTTCCAAGCCGCTTATCGAAGTCCATCAATGCTTGACCAAAGCCCTTTGGATTACGACGGTGACCATACATTGCGTCAAAGTCAACCAAGTTAGTAAAGCAGAAACCAGTAAAGTCTTGCTTCATCACTTCATCAACGTGGTCCATTCCGTCCATGTTGCTTTCGTTGTGATATCCCTTATCAATTCCTTGACCGGAGAAGATATCATTAATCTTACCAACACCGATAACGTCATAACCTGCTTCACGCAAACGATCCATGTCGGTTTCACCAATTGGCTTCAAACTGAAGTCGTGACGGTTAGCGGTCCGAGTAAAGTGGTCTTTATCTGGTCCAACATACGGCCGCGCGATAATTCGTCCAACTGTATATTCTGGACCGTTCACAAGTGTTCGTGCATATTCACAAATCTTGTAAAGTTCTTCAACCGGAATTACGTCTTCATGAGCAGCAATTTGCATTACCGAATCACCGGACGTATAAAGAATTAATTCGCCGGTCTTCATTTGCCGTTCACCATAGTCATGAATTACCTCAGTACCAGAATATGGCTTGTTAACGATAACCTTGCGTCCAGAGAACTTTTCAAGCTTATCAACAATTTCTTGTGGGAAACCGTTCGGGAATGTTGATAATGGCTTTGTTACTGGCAAGCCCATCATTTCCCAGTGGCCATCCATACTGTCTTTACCAGCTGAAATTTCTTCCATCTTACCGTAATCGCCAATAGCAGGATCAGCAACTGGCACACCTTCAATTGGGGTATCACGTAAATTACTAATCCCTAATTTACCAAGGTTCGGTAATTTTAAGGCGCCTTTATAATACTCGCCAACATGACCAAGCGTATCTGATCCGACATCATCAAACTTAGCGGCGTCATGAGCGGCACCCGTACCAACTGAGTCCATTACAATAACAAAAACACGTTTATATGACATTTTCTGACTCCTCCTATTTCTGTAAATTAAGATTAGTAATTAAGATTTTTTATTGTTGAGCAGCTTCCTCAAGAATTTGAACAGAAGCGGAAACTCCTAGACGGTTAGCACCTGCTTCAATCATGTCGTAAGCTTCTTGAAGACTGTGAATTCCACCAGCAGCTTTAATCTTAAAGTCGGGGCCAACTGCTTCACGCATAATCTTAACGTCTTCTACCTTAGCTCCAGAAGTTGAGAAACCAGTTGAGGTCTTAACGAAATCAGCGTCACCCTTTACAGTAAGCTTGCTTGCACGGGCCTTTTCTTCATCAGTAAGAAGGGCGTTTTCAATAATAACTTTAAGGATCTTGCCCTTTTCATGAGTAGCATCGGCAACAGCCTTAATGTCAGCAACAACAGCGTCATCATTACCGGCTTTTAATTCACCGATGTTAATAACCATATCAACTTCATCTGCGCCGTCTTCAATAGCCTGCTTAGTTTCAAAAACCTTGCTTTCTGTTGAAGTAGCACCGAGAGGAAAACCGATTACAGTACAAGTATTGATATCAGTACCTGCTAGTCCTTCATGAACCCGCTTCACCCAGTAAGGATTGATACAAACAGAAGCAGTATTATATTTGCGTGCTTCTGCAACCGTCTTATCAATCATTTCTGGAGTAGCCTCTGGCTTAAGCATTGTGTGGTCCATGTACTTTGCTAATTGTGCTTGCGTTAACTTCATAATAATATGATCTCCTCTCAAATTTGAATACGCTTTCATAAGTTTACGTTTATATCTTAACAGTCTATTGAACATTTGTCCATAGAATTTTAGAAATTTTTTTCATAAGTAATTTATTGAACAAAAAAGACACCTAGAAAAATATTTCCAAGTGCCTTTCTCTATTATATTAACGCCGTGGCGCACGGTTGCCGTAGAGCGAACCAGTAACGTGGAATTTTGAACGGAAATACATATCACCAATAAAGGTAATAACCCCGATTCCGATGTAAAACCATGGATTAAGCCGCGGATTGACTACGTTTGGCAGCATACTTACAAGCATGTAAATAATTAGCCAAGCAGCCAGCCCGGCAACAATTAAAAGAATTCGTTGCCATAACGGCTTCTTGCTAACTCGTTTGCCGTTCTTATCAATTTGTGGCTGAACCTGTGTGGCAACATAACCGAAAATTAATCCTCCAGTAATTGCTACAATCAGGATTGCTGTAATACCGCTGCTTCCAGCATTCTTTGTTTGCATGGCAGCAGGTGATAGCCAGAACATCAATCCAAACATAAAAGTAAAAATACTTAAAAAGATTAGCATGTTATCAATTGCTAATAGCTTGATTGACTGTTTACTTGCTTCTGCCGGTGTTGGCTTAGGATTCTTTAGTTCTTTAGCATATTCAGTCGGTGTTCCAAATAATGCACGGGCTGTTTTGCCTTTTTTCTGACCAGCCAATAATTTATCAATTGTTTCCTTTAGCATTGGTTCTTTCTTATCTGAAGGAACCCCTAACCGATCCAACTGTTTATTTAGCTGGTACATGAAGTCCTCATTTTTTCGTGTTAGGTCATAGTTGCTAAAAGCATTCCAGTCAGCTTGGCGACGTTCTTTTTCTAATTGTTTTTGGCGCTGACCAGCCTGTGCATTTCGTGGTTGTTCTTCACTCACTATAAAACTACTCCTCTCTTGTTTTTAGAGGTTTAAACGTTGAACCGGAATTCAACAATATCGCCGTCTTGCATTACGTAATCTTTACCTTCAAGACGGAGCTTACCTGCTTCTTTTACTGCTGATTCTGAACCAAGCTTATCCAAATCTTCAAAACTCATTACTTCAGCACGAATAAACCCACGTTCAAAGTCTGAGTGGATAATACCTGCTGCTTGAGGGGCTTTTGTTCCCTTCTTGTAAGTCCAGGCACGGGTTTCAGGGCCACCCGCAGTAAAGAATGTTTCTAATCCTAAAAGCTTGTAAGCTGCCCGAATCAAACGATTTAATCCTGGTTCAGTTACTCCTTCCATTTCAAGGAAATCGGCCTTATCTGCTTCATCCATTTCAGCAATTTGTTCTTCGGCAGCAGCAGCAACTCCGATTACTTCACCGTCACCTTTAACATGTTCTTTAATCGCATCCATGTACTTATTGCTCTCTGGATCTGCCATATCTTCTTCGGCAATGTTAGCAACATACAAAACCGGCTTGCTTGTTAACAAGAAAAGGCCCTTAACAATTTTTTGCTCATCATCGCTGAAATCAATTGACCGAACACTCTTACCATCTTCAAGAACAGGCTTAATCTTATTTAGGACTTCTAACTCTGCTAAGGCATCCTTATCACGTCCCTTAGCAGCCCGCTGTACCTTAGCTAACCGCTTGTTAACAGCATCTAAGTCAGCCATTACCAATTCTAGGTTAATTGTATCGATATCTTCTATCGGGTCAACTTTACCAGAAACACTAGTAATATCGTTATCATCAAATGCACGAACAACGTGAACGATCGCGTCAGTTTGACGAATGTTTTCCAAGAACTTGTTTCCTAGTCCTTCCCCTTTACTAGCACCCTTAACAATTCCTGCAATATCGGTAAATTCAAAGGTCGTAGGCACAATCTTCTTAGCTGGAATTAGCTCTTGAATCCGATCCAGACGGCTATCTGGAACTTCAACCATCCCCACATTCGGGTCGATTGTCGCGAATGGGTAGTTAGCCATTTCGGCCCCAGCCTTAGTAATTGCGTTAAAAAGTGTTGATTTACCAACGTTTGGCAAGCCAACGATTCCTGCTGTTAATGACATAAATTGTTCACTTTCCTTTTCAATTAATCATTTATTATTTTAATCTACAATTTGTTATTTGTGATCATTAATCACTAAAAATATTAATCAGCTTGATCAGCTTTTTCGAGAACTTTCTTTAGTCCCTTATCAAACTTTTGGCGGGTCATCATGACAATATGACCGCAGCCCTGACATTCAATCTTAATGTCAGCGCCTACCCGGGTAATTAACCAACGATTGGTGCCGCAAGGGTGCGCTTTTTTCATCATTACAATATCGCCTTTATCATAAGCTGCCATGAGTCGTTCCTCCTTAATCTAAAGTAATATTTAACAATTCAAGGATGCGGGTAAAGTCGTCGTTAGATGTATATGGTATTTCAATCTTTCCTGCACCTTTTTTTCGGCTTTGCGCAACAGAAACCTTTGTCCCAAACTTACTCTGCAACTGTGATTCGGCAGCCCGAATATAAACCGGCTTTCGCTGCGTTCGACGCTGCTCCTTCTTTTGGGCGGTTCCGTTTATTTGAGTAACAATTTCTTCTAATTGCCGCACAGTAAGATTTTGCGCTACTGCTCGCTGGGCAAGCGGTACAAGTTTAGTCTTATCTTTTAAGCCTAGGATTGTTCGCGCCTGCCCCATTGATAACTTGCCGGTATTTAAGAACTCCTTTATTACTGTTGGTAATCCTAGCAACCGCAAGTAGTTAGCAATATAAGGCCGGCTCTTTCCCAACCGAGCTGCAACCTGTGCCTGGGTTAAAGATAGCTTGTCCATTAACATCTGGTATGCCTGTGCTTCTTCTAATGGTGTTAGATCTTCACGCTGAAGGTTTTCTAACACTGCAATTTCCATCATTTGATTATCGCTCATATTACGAACAATCGCTGGAATTGTCTTCTTCTTAGCAATTTTAGAAGCCCGAAAGCGCCGTTCACCGGCAATTAATTCATAACGATTTATTGTTGGATCAGGTTGCCGCAAAATAACTGGCTGAAATACTCCCGACTTTTCAATTGATGATGCTAATTCAGCCAACGCGTCTTGATCGAATGTTCGTCGTGGTTGGTACGGGTTAGGATGGATCAGCGAGAGTTTAACATCTTGCACTGTTTCGTCAGCAGCAAGTTCTGTCACCGTATTTTCAGCAAAGAGAGCTTCTATTCCACGTCCTAATCCGTTCTTTTTATTCTTTGCCATGGTTGGCCAACACTTCCTTTGCTAATTGTTGGTAGACGTGTGCGCCTGTTGAATTTTTATCGTAGTCAATGATTGCTAATCCGTGGCTTGGCGCTTCTGACAGCCGAACGTTCCGCGGGATAATCGTGTTATATACTTGCTCCCCAAAGAATTTCTTTACTTCCGCATTTACCTGCTGGCCTAAATTCGTCCGTTTATCAAACATTGTTAAAAGAACGCCCTCGATTTTTAGTTGGGGGTTAAAGTGTTTGCGGACAAGTTTGATTGTATTTAGTAATTGGCTCAATCCCTCCAAAGCGTAATATTCGCTTTGAACCGGAATAAGAATAGAATCGCAGGCGGTAAAGGCATTGATGGTAAGCAAGCCTAGCGATGGCGGACAGTCAATCAAAATGAAGTCATATTCATCACGAATCTTGCCAAAAGAATCTTTGAGTCGTGTCTCTCGGGCCATCAAGTTAGTTAATTCTACCTCTGCCCCGGATAAGGCAATCGTTGTTGGTGCAATGTCAACACCCTCATGACTAGTTTTTTGAATTACATTCTTGAGCGGTACATCATTAATTAAAACATCGTAAACACTTTGCTTAATATTTTGCTTTTCAACGCCTAAACCGCTTGTTGCATTTCCCTGTGGATCAAGGTCAATCAGTAGGACTCGCTGTCCAAGATCAGCAAGGCACGCTCCTAAATTAACACTGGTGGTTGTTTTACCGACGCCGCCTTTTTGGTTTGCAAGTGCAATTACAGAACCCATTCTTTGGCCTCCCTACTGTTTCTTCGGAATTTCAATTGTTAACTGGTAAGCATCGCCACTATCTTTTTCTTGTGTTCTAATTTCAAAACCGTTAGTGGTTGCCATCTTGATTGACTTCTTGATTGTATTTAACGCAAGCCGCGCATCATTTACTTGCTTTGCCTTATTATTCTTCGGTTTCTTAACCGCCTTGCGTTTTGGTGCTGTCTTTTTTGCTGGTGTTGTTTCTTCTGGAGCAGCTGGTACTTCTTCAGGGTGTGATTCAAGAGAAGCAAGTTCTTTCCGCTTGGCAGCTGCTTTTAATTCAGCAATTTCAGATGGTAAAGGCCGGCCGAGTAAGCGTGCCACCTCGTCTTCTGTTTGACGAACAGTTAACCGTTCATTAACGATCCGCATTAACATATCCCGTTGCTGCTTCTCATCCAAATCTAACAGCGCACGACCATGACGCTCTGAAATTCGGTGATCTAAAATAGCAGTTTGCACTGGAGTAATCAGGCGTAAAAGCCGTAACTTGTTAGCGACGAACGACTGACTCTTTCCCATTCCCTTAGCCAATTGTGACTGCGTAAGGTGGTTTAAATCCATAAGCTGGCGATATGCCTGAGCTTCTTCAACCGAACTCAATTGTGATCGTTGCAAATTTTCAATTAAAGCTAGTGATGCGGTTTCCTGATCGCTCATCTTTTCAATTATTGCAGGTGCTTTTTCCCACTTCAAAAGCTTCATTGCACGATAACGGCGCTCACCGGCAATGATTTCATATTTTGCAGGTTCGTATTCACGAAGAACGATTGGCTGCAAGAGGCCGTGTTCATCAATCGTTTGTGCTAATTCACGAATACCGTCTTGGTCAAAGACTTTTCGTGGCTGATAACGGTTGGGAATAATTTGATCAAGTTTTACTTCTACAACTTTATTTTTTGTACTGTCAGAATTGTTTTTTCCAATACCAAATAATGAAAAAGCCATACTCTTAACTCCTTATCTTATTGAATTGGTTTTTTGCTTGGTAAACCAGGGCGACGCGGATATTTATTGGGCGTTGATTTTACCTTATCAATCACAATTATATTACGTTCTTCATCTGTCACTGGCAAGGTCAAAGGGACTATTTTTTGTACTTGTCCCCCTAATTGCTTGATCGCCGTTCCGCCCTTTTGTAATTCTTCTGAAGCAGCACTTGCCTTATATGCAATAAATTCACCACCAACTTTAACAGCGGGAAGGCAAAGCTCGCTTAATACAGACAGGCGCGCCACAGCCCGGGCGGTTACTATATCAAATTGTTCACGGGACGAACTCTTCTTTGCACTAAAGGTCTCGGCACGATCATGGATCAACGTTACGTCCGTAAGTCCCAGCTTAGCTACTAACTCATCTAAAAACGCAATTCTTTTATTAAGCGAATCAACAATCGTTACTTTTAATTGTGGAAAAGCAATCTTTAACGGCAAGGAAGGGAAACCTGCTCCAGCACCAATATCACATAACGTTAGCTCTTCTGTCGTTAACCGGGGTTCTGCAAATGCCCCTGTAATGGAGTCATAAAAATGCTTTAGGTATACTTCATTTTCATCTGTAATACGGGTTAAATTTACGTGTTCGTTTGTCTTAACTAATAATTGATAATAATCAGCAAACTGTTGCATTTGTTTTGCCGATAACGTGATTCCCTTATTAGCTAATACCTGTTGAAATTGTTCAGGATTCATTCATTAAGTCTCCTTTCGTGAAACATTTATTGTTTCACGTTCCCTATTACTGTACCGTAAATTTCTGATTGTTGCAACTGAGTTAAGCCATTATGAGAATAAAAAATAAGACGGTAAAATAACCTAACTTCTGCTGATACTAAGACAGCAGTACAATAACTAGCTGTGATTAAAATAAACGACCAAAATCAGCTTTCTCGCCAACTTTGGTCATTTATCTCTTAACTATTCAATTAAATCACTTTAGTATTTTAAGAACTTTGGATCCATAAAGGCAGGATTAGGATAAGTATAGAATCCTTGACCTGATTCCTTACCTTCGTGTCCCTCCTTAATCATCTCATCCATTTTATCAGCAATTGCCTTATGACTTTCATCTTTAGTCTGAGCATATGTGTTTCTTTCAATCTGCGCTGCTGTTCGCAGACCTACCATATCTAAAATTCCAAATGGACCCATGGGGGCACCTGTTGATATCATCCAATCCTTATCAATCATTTCAGGCTCTGCAATTCCTTTTGCCCATAAGTTAAGTCCAGATGCTAATAACGGAATTAGTAGGGAATTGAGGATATAACCATGCTGCTCCTTATGAAGAACAATTGGAACCATTTTTATTTCCCGGGAAAAGTCAGTTGCTTCTTCAATTACTTGTGAATCAGTCTGCGCTGTCCCCATAATTTCAACGACATTAAATTTCCAAATTTGGTTTGCAAAGTGCATGTTGAGAAACTTTGCCGGGCGATCTGTAAATGGTGCTAATTGACTTGGGATAAACGTTGAGGAATTACTTGCAAAGATTGTTTTTTCAGGTGCAAGTTTTGATACTTCTTCATAAAAATGTTCTTTTAAGTCTAATGACTCAGGCAATGCTTCAATCATTAAATCAGCATCTTTAACAGCAGTTGCAATATCATCAGTAATTATCTTGATATTATCAAGACCCTTTTGAAATTCATCGGCCGTTAAGTGTACGTCACGTTCATAATCAGCTTTTAACGCCTTAATACGACGCTCTGCAGTATCAATATGGTGATTATAGACACTTACATTAAATCCGGATAATGCTGTTTGATAAGCAATCTGACTACCTAAAACTCCAGCACCTGCTATCATAATATTCTTCATTGGCATTTCCTCCTTGCTTATCTAATATTATCATATTTTAAAACGCTTTCACAAAGATAAGCTACTTTAAAGTATAAAAGTCCAGAATGATTTTTCATTCTAGACTAATATTGTAGCTTATTTAATTTTGCTTACTTCTTCTAGGAACCACTTGTTAAATGCATCAGCATCAATATCAAGGCAAACCTTAGCATTAGTTTTACCATCATGGTAAGCAGCCCGAACATCACCAACAGTTGCACCGATTGCTGGGCCATCTGTTTGGACGTCGACCCACATATCCTTAGTCCTAAAGGCTTCTGGATGAAGGAGGTAGAAAATGGTATTAACATCATGCATTGGACGCCCTGCATCGCTTCCATCGTTGTAGTGCGTGATTAAGCCATGGAGCATTTCTCCTGTCTTATTGAGTTTACCAAGTTTTTCAATAGTATCAGCAGTTAAAAGTGCTTTTAAGGTAACGTCTAAACCAACAGTAACGATTGGTACACCAGCATTGTACATGATCTTAGCAGCATCAGGATCAGTGAAGACATTAAATTCAGCTGCGCTAGTCATGTTACCGCCAGAGAATGATCCACCCATGGCAACAATTTGCTTAATGTGACTCTTTACTTCTGGATATTCGCTAAAGAGCAATGCGATGTTGGTATAAGAACCAGTTGGTACTAATACAACTTCATCTTCAGCCATAATTGCATCACGGAGAGCTTCAACAGCACTTTTATCGATTGGCTTACCATAATCAGTGCCGAAATCATAACCAGGCATTCCAGATTCACCATGGATTCGGGCAGCATCCTCGAACGGCTTAATTAATGGTTGTTCAGCCCCAGCAGCAACCGGAATATCCTTGCCAAAGAAATGAACAATCTTTAAAGCATTAGCAGTTGTCTTATCAACAGTAACATTACCGGCAACGGTAGTGATTAATTTTAAATCAAGCGATGGGTTATTAATTGCCATCGTCAAAGCAGCAGCATCATCAATTCCTGGATCAGTATCCATAATAATTTTAGTAGTCATAGTTCTCGTCTCCTTTTAATTATTATGCAAGCGTTTTCTGAATTAGTGTCAAAAAAAGCAGCTTCGACAGCTGCTTTTCAATTTTACCAAACGAAAAGGCCAACAAATGCGGCTGATAATAGTGAAACTAAAATACCAGAAAGCATTAAGTAACCAATGTTTGAAGCAATGTAATCGTTGTTTTCTTTGTCAACTAAGCCCTTGAAGGCACCAATAATCATACCTAAAGTACCAAAGTTAGCAAATGAAGTTACAAAGACAGTTAATACGGCACGCAAGTGAGGTGCGTAGCTGTTGATTTCACCAGTAACTTTACCCATAACAACGAATTCGTTAGTGATTAACTTCATACCCATATCTTGTGAAAGCATCCATGCTTCGTGAACAGGTAAACCAAGTAACCATGAGAATGGGAACATGATAACACCTAAGATACTTTCAAGAGAAAGGTCTTTCCAGAATAATGCCAAGATAGCATCGATCAAAGCAGCTAATGCAACGAAGGCAACAACGTTAGCAATGATGATAAGGATCAACTTACCAGCACCCAAAATTGAGTCCCCTAAGAAACTGAAGAATGGTTCACGCTTATCAGAGTCAACTTCAGCACCAACTTTTTCGATGGTATCGTCTTCAGCCGGAACCTTAACAGGGTTCAGCATACTTACGGCAATCAATGAGTTAATAATGTTAATTGGAACAGCAGTCAGAATATATTGTCCTGGCATCATTTCAATATATGCACCAAGAATTGAAGCAGTAACACAAGACATTGACATCATAGCGATAGTCAAATTACGTTCCTTATTCATGGCACGTAATTGCATACCAGAAACAGCCAAAACTTCAGTGTTACCTAAGAACATCATTTCTACAGCAAAGAATGATTCAAACTTAGGTTCACCGGTAATTAATGAAAGTCCCCGTCCGATCCACTTAATAATCCATGGCAATACACCAATGTAGTTTAAGATATCGAACAATGGAACAATCATAAGGATTGGCATCAATGCGGAACAAATAAAGTTTAGGTTCTTTGGTGTGTACCAGTCACCTAATGCAAACACAGTCCCCTTTGCAGAAACATTGACAATCCATGCAAATCCATCAGCAGCCGCCTTAACCCCAGCACGACCAGCAGATGAACTTACTAAGAACCATGCTAGAATTAAGTTAAGAACTACCATGATTCCTACAGTCTTCCAGTTGATTGCTTTACGGTCCTTGGAAAAGAGCCATCCAATCCCAAGAAAGACAACCAGCCCAATAATGTTGATAATAAGATACATAGACATGGCTGTGTACCCTCCTTAAATAGAATATTCGTTAACGGCCGTTCCAAACTAAGATAAAATAATTGCATTTGTGGCGAGTTAACTACTTAAGAATATCTTTAAATTTCATTCCTGTAAAGCGCTGTTTAATTGACAATTTGTGAATTTCCATTATTTTTTATCAGGATAATATTACAATTCACTAGTTTGATTACCTTTTTACGCTTTTAAAATTTCACAAAGTTTTTTGCCAACATATGAAAGCGTTATCATATGTTGGCAAAAAGAAACGGAGAAGCATCAGCGGTGAATCGCGGTCACCGTGTGTCTCTCCGTCGCCCCTGCCAAGGTTTTTCTATTATACTTAGTTATTTAATTTTGAGCAATTGTTCGACCATAATTTGAAATAAATTCCGCTTTCACTAAGAAGACATTTCCCGGGGAATATATCATTATTATGCCTTTAAACTGACGGAAGCCCGGAATGTTTATCGGAATAACATTCCGAGCTTCTCATCCATATGGAAGTGGGAAGAAAGGCCAGTTATTATTTTTTCTAGTTTATTATGGTAACTTATCTATCTGCTTAATACGAGGAACTTAAGCTTATCATTATAGGTTTGTTGTAGATATGGCCACTAATTACTTTTAGCTAACATACTTTTTACGGAAACTAAAGCGTTTCATGTGGAGTGGGGTGTTGGTAATTTTCATGCAAAAAGTCTAATTAACGTACTTCAAAGTAGTTTTATTATGAGAAGATGTTTGTTAAATTCGGCCTTCTATCTTTCCACACTTTCAGTATAATATTTTGCGTTTTAAATAGCAATCAAACCGCGTAACGACGGCATTTAGACCGCCTCTAGTTATTAAACAAAAGGGAGCTTTTTATTACTTTATACTTATCTCTTAAACTAATAATTATTAAATGCAAAAGAAAAAAGCCGAAAATAAATTTCAGCTTTTTTACATATTCTAATTTTCCTTCTTCTTTTTCAAAAATCCATAGCCATATGCAAGCAAGGCAAAGATGATAATCGAAAGAATTAGCGGAATTCTAGTTGAATCAATGAACAAAAGAATTACCAATACTGCTAGGAAGAAAATAATTGTTATCCAGCTAGTAATTGGATAACCGGGCATTCCGAATCCCTTAACACCCTTTGGATTCTGTTGCCGATATTTAATATGAGCAACGAGGATAATAATCCATGTAAAGATAAAAGTAATTGTAGAAATCCCAGCAATTACATCAAAGATTCCCGCTGGCATAATGTAATTCAAGATAACGGTAATGAAAAGGATTAGCGAAGAGAAAGTTAAAGCATGGTTAGGCACTGCCTTTGCGCTTAACTCTCCAAAGCGTTTTGGCGCGTTGCCGCTTCGAGAAAGTGAGTAAAGGGAACGACTAGTACTAAAAATTGCACTGTTCGTTGCAGACATTGCGGCTGTCAATACGACAAAGTTAAGAATCGCTGCTGCCCCTGGAACACCAATCGCTGCAAATACTTGCACAAACGGACTTGAAGTCGTCTTAACTTGGAACCATGGATAGATTGACATCAAAGCGATCATTGAACCAATGTAAAATAAACCGATTCGCACAGGCAAGGTGTTAATTGCTTTAGGGATATCCTTCTCTGGGTTCTTTGTTTCTCCAGCAGTCAGACCAACCATCTCAATCCCAACAAAGGCAAACACAACCATTTGAAATGACATCAAAAAGCCCATTGGACCTGTCGGGAAAAAGCCGCCCTGATTAACCAGGTTTGAAAGAGTAACCGGCCGTCCTTCAACGTGACCGTGCATTACAAGTAAAATAACCCCTACCGCAATTAATGCCAGGATTGCAATTACCTTAATCATTGAGAACCAACTTTCCAGCTCTCCAAACAGTCCAACATTAACCATATTAACAAGCATTAATAAGATAACAATAACTAACGGCCCTACCCATTGTGGTAAATTAGGGAACCAGTATTTCAAATAGATTCCTGTAGCGGTCAAATCAGCCATCGCCAACGTTAACCAACATGCCCAGTACATCCAACCAGCCACAAATTCCATCCGGTCACCCAAGTAATCTTTAACTGAGTCAATAAATGAATGTTTCGTCGTATCAGCTAAAATCAGCTCTCCTAATGCTCGCATCATAAAGAAGCAAAAGATCCCGACGATTAGGTACGAAAGAATGATGGACGGCCCTGCTTGGTGAATTGCAGTTCCTGACCCAAGGAAAAGACCAGTCCCAATTGCACCACCAATCGCAATCATCGTTACGTGACGACTTTTAAGTGATCGTTCCAACTTCTGCTGTTGTTTTTCGTCCATAATATGCCTCCTTAAAATTATTTAGTAACAAAAACGTTTTCTTAAACAAATAAAAACGCCCCTGGCAATTAAAATACCAGGGACGTTTTTAAACGCGGTTCCACCCATCTTTATAGCTCGTTATAACAAGCTACCTCTCAGTCGATAAGGAAACCACTCCATTTTAAACGTTCATGCCATTTAATTGGATCCAGTTTTCAGCAAATACTGGATTCTCTGTTAACCAATTATTAAAAGTTACTCATTATTATAATGATAATATTAGCTTTGTCAAATTTAAATTACTAATGGTCAAATGATAACTAAACATTTAGTACTTTATCTAAGAAATTCTTTGTATCAGGATGCTGAGGATTATCAAAAATCTCCTCTGGCGTTCCTTGTTCACGAATATCACCATCGTGGAAAAAGACTACTCGATCAGCAACCTGCTTAGCAAATCCCATCTCATGCGTAACCACAATCATGGTCATCCCTTCCTGTGCTAGACGTTTCATAACTCCTAACACATCACCAACCATTTCCGGGTCTAACGCACTCGTAGGCTCATCGAATAGCATCACATCCGGTTTCATCGCTAATGCCCGCGCAATAGCAACCCGTTGCTGCTGTCCACCTGATAATTTAGTAGGATCAGCATTAGCTTTATCAGCAAGGCCAACGAGGTCCAGATAGTGCATTGCTGCCTTTTCTGCCTCATCTTTAGTCATCTTACCTAGTTGAACAGGCGCAAGAATGATGTTCTCTAGCACGTTCATATTAGGAAATAAGTTAAAATGCTGAAAGACCATTCCAATATTTTCCCGCACTTTATTAATGTTCACTTGCGGATCCGCAATATCATAACCATCCACATAAATGTGACCGCTATTTGGTTCCTCTAGTTTATTAATACAGCGTAAAAAGGTACTTTTCCCGGATCCTGATGGCCCAATCATGCATACAACTTCATTTGGTTTAACATTAAGGTTAATTCCTTTAAGTACCTCGTTGTTTCCATAACTTTTGTGGAGATCTTTTACTTGTACTTTATAGTGTTTATCCATATTAAGCCATCCTCTTTTGTACGTAGTTTGATAACCAAGTCAATAATGTAATGATAATAATGTACATCGTCCCAATGATTAACCA
>OKSF01000209.1_pt1 | contig 55373 bp, 55 predicted proteins | sample 1606061 | NCBI WGS metagenome assembly OKSF01 (sample SAMEA3541567, study PRJEB24748) | human gut metagenome | biome: human gut; feature: human-associated habitat; material: faeces | place: China | collected 2012
TTTTGATCGGATTTAATAAAAAATCCCTATGACCGCAGACATAGAGAAGGAACTTTCATTTCTTCCTCGGCAGGCATACGATTAAGGCTTTCGCCACCTGAGTCTTAGGCAGAGTCATATTTAATCAACTTTCATAGTTTAACATATTTACGAAAGTCCTGTAAAGGGATTTTTATATTTTATTTGCCCATTCAGCAATTGCATTTAAGATTCGTTCACTAGCATTACCATCCCCATAAGGATTTTTAGCGGAACTCATTTTTTGATATTCGACCTGGTCATCCAATAATAATGACAATTCCTTAACAACATTATTATACTGGTTACCAATCAATTTAAGCGTCCCTGCCTCTACTCCTTCTGGGCGTTCAGTCGTATTACGTAAAACCAGTACCGGTTTGTGGAGCGCCGGTGCTTCCTCTTGAACCCCACCAGAATCGCTCATCACCAGCAATGCTTTACTCATAATATTATGAAAATCAACAACATCTAATGGTGAAATTAAGTGAAAATGGCTATCATTTCCTAAAATCTTTTGTGCAACTGTTTGTACTTTAGGATTAAGATGGACAGGATAAATTACGTCAATGTCATCTCTTTGGTCTACTACTGCTTTAATAGCCTTAAAGGTTTCTTCCATCGGCTGTCCCCAATTTTCCCGCCGATGCATTGTAAGTAGAATTACCTTGTTTTCTGGTTTAATTTCGTCTAAAACCTGATGATGGTAAGAACGATTAATCGTATATTTCAATGCGTCAATTGCCGTATTTCCCGTGACGGTTATCCCTTGACGGTGATTTCCCATTGCCAGGTTTTCTGCACTTGTCTGGGTAGGGGCAAAATATAGATCAGCAAGGTCATCAATCATCTGACGGTTCATTTCTTCTGGATATGGCGAATATTTATCCCATGTCCGTAAACCTGCTTCAACATGACCAATGGCAATCCGATTATAAAAAGCTACCAAGGCAGCAGCATAGGCTGAACTTGTATCGCCATGCACCAACACAATATCCGGCAGCTCTTTTTTTATAATTGGTTCTAGCTTTGTCATCGTTTCTATCGTGATTCCCGTTAGCGTTTGCCGCGGTCGCATTATTTTCAAATCATAGTCAGGGGTAATTTGAAAAACATCTAAAACCTGTTGAAGCATTTCAGCATGTTGACCCGTTGAAACTACTACTGATGCAAAACGGTCATCATGTTCTAACGCCTTCACTACCGGTCCCATCTTAATACCTTCTGGACGAGTCCCAAATACAGTCATTACTTTTATCTTTTCCACTATTTTCTCCCACACAATCCTTGAATTTGATAAATTTAAGAAACATTTTTCCCATGCTCTGTTTTAATCCATGAATTCTGATGAAAACACCACCGCCAAAAAGCTATGATAATGCTAAAAAATAAAATAACATACATATATGAAATTCCAATTGGCAGGAGAACTAACCGTCGTTGTTTTATGCGCGGTTCATTATAATGAAACAGGTCATGACGATAAAATAAACCGAAGATAATCCCCCAAAACAAGGAAAATCCAGCTAATCCAACCATTACAATCACAAACGTTATCGGTGGTAGTTTTCCATAAAGAACATGCCAATGCGTCACCGCAATTGTTGTTAAAACAATAATCGCTATATCGGCTAGAAAATTAAGCCACGGCTGAAGTAAAAAATAATAGATTCCAAGTTTCTGCGTTCGGCTTAGGATCCGGCTACTAACAACTTTAGGCAGGTATTTAAGGCAGTTCAGATCACCCTGAACCCACCTGCTTCGTTGACGAATAAAGCGTTTAGTCGACGTTAGAGCTTCCTGGTAAACATATGTATCCGTCATATAATCCACATATATGCGCTTTAACATCATTTTTATTGTCAGTTCATAATCATCTAAGAGTGCATTTCCCCATGGATGCAATCCGATCTCCGTAATAATCGGTTGAAGGCGAAAGAATTGACCATTTCCGCTTAAACCAACTGTCCTAGTATACATTCGCATAATCTGGGCCATATGATTAATACTAAAAAACTCAATATCTTGTAAAACCTGTAATTGATTCTTAAAACGGGGATACATTTTAACACGCATTTGGGTAACATTAGTCTGTGGCGAAGAGAAATATGCATTCAGCCGCTGTAATGCGTTATCAGCGAGTTGAGCATCGGCATCTATAACCCCAATAATAACCTTTTCAAAAGAAAGATGTTGACGAATCGCGGTTTGGCAAATGTAATCAAGAGCGAAGTTTAATACGTCCCCCTTACCAGTATGGGCATTGGGCACATACCGCTGTAAAAGATGCACTCGCGAATCAGCAACCCGCTTAATCTGTGCGACTGACTCATCGCTACTAGCATCGTCTACAACCACAATTTCAAACTGCTTAAACTTCAGCAAATGTTTTAAGGTTCGTTGAATAACTGCCGCCTCATTAAAACAAGGGACGATTACAAAATAACGCAAATCATGGTCAATCTCATTCGGTATTTGGTTTCCCGCGAATTGATGAAAGTCATGCGGATATGAAATCATCCGAAACAAAAGACTAATCAATGAATAAAACAAAAAAATAAAAAGGGCGGTACCCCAAATTAATGTGAAGATTAATGCCAGCATCGTTACTTATCCCTTTTTCATGTTCTGATGATATATTAACCAAAACAGGAAACTGACCAAGAAGGACACCGTAAACATAAACATTAAAATAAAAATAACCGCTGTTGCCATCCCAGCATTCGTAAAATCAATCAATGACATTATCAAAAACTCCTTTTCCCTTAAAAACTTTCTGATAATGCTTATTACTATCTACATCAGATAGCTTGAAACCCGAATATTTAAAACTTTTCAGCAATTAATATAATTATAAGCAAAAATAACTTAAAGTACAGGTCCTTCACGGTTTTAATGACAATTATTTCGTTTTATTTTCCGTAACAAAAAAAAGATTGCGGAAAATATTCCACAACCTTTCACTTATTTTTAGGATTTATATTTATTAATGGCTGAATAATCCTATTTATTAACGGCAGCTGTTAATGCTTCACCAAGGCGCTTCAACCCAACTTCAATTTGATCTTCTTTCATATTGGAGTAGTTCAAGCGGAAAGCACCAGGCTGTGGCGCACCGGCAAAGAATGGATCGCCAGGAACAAATGCAACATTATGTTCTAGACATTCCTTAAATAATTCAACGGTATCGTCAACCCCTGGAACTTCAACCCATAAGAACATTCCACCTTCTGGATCAGTGTATGTCACACCTTCAGGGAAGTATTTCTTGATACCGGCTAACATTAAGTCCTTACGTTTACCATATAAATCGCTAATTTCTTTAACGTGAGCATCAAGGTCATTGTCAGCTAAGAATTGCGCCACCGCATACTGACCTAGATTATCAGTATGGAGGTCTGCTGACTGCTTGAGGACAGTCAACTTATTAACGACATCCTTATCAGCAACTACCCAGCCTAAACGGAAACCTGGTGCTAAGGTCTTCGAGAAAGTACTCATATAAAATACATGGCCGGATTTATCGAAAGACTTAACTGCAGGAACATGCTGACCAGCAAAACGAATCTCACCATATGGATTATCTTCTAAGACATAAACATCATACTTTTCTGCTAATTCAGCAAGCTTCTTACGGCGTTCTTCAACCATTGTCCTTCCAGTCGGGTTTTGGAAGTTTGGAACTGTGTAGACTAATTTAGTATTTGGATGAGTCTTTAATGCTTCTTCTAACGCATCCATCTTCATCCCGTCTTCATCCATTTCAACACTAGCAAATTCAGCACCATAAGACCTGAAAACATCTAATGCACATAAATATGTTGGTTGTTCAACTAAAACCGTATCACCCGGATTGACAAATGCCTTCCCTACTAAATCTAATGCTTGTTCAGAGCCAGTTGTAACTAAGACATTGTCCAATTCCGAATCAACATTTTCTTTTTCTTTAACATGCTGTTGAATTGCCTGACGTAATGCAGTAACCCCTTTAGCGGCACCATACTGCATCGCCTCTTGTCCATGTTCATCAAAGACCTTGTCAACAGCAGCTTTCATCTCTTTAACAGGAAATAATTCGGGTGCCGGCAATCCACCAGCAAAGGAAATAATCTTTGGATCCGCCGCTGCTTTTAAAATTGCGCCAACCGCATCCGTACCATCTGCTGGAACACGTTTTGAAAATTTGAATTGTGTCATTGTCGTCACTCCTTAATAATATTTAACTTTTGATGATATTTTCTAATTTTTCTTTAATCAAATTATCATCGGTTAATAATATAGCATAACAATACTTGATTGTGAAGTGGCTAATTTAAAATTAAGCAAAAACTCGATAATAATTTTTCAGCGATCATTTGTTAAAAGGCGCCACCACCAGAATCGCCACCTGCACCGCCAGAAGAGCCCCAACCGCCTGATGAACTATCAAACGAACTTTCACTATTATTAACTGCCTTCGCCTCGCTATTGCTAATTATGCTGTTAGCAAAGTGCTGAATTCCCCATTCATTTGCAAAAATGCCTTGCAATTGGTGATTTAGATTTTCCTCGACTAAATTTATCCCAAATTGTTTCTCTAATCCCTTTATAAATTCACTCGTCTCACCGACTGCTGTTGCATATACATAATATTCTCCCCATAATGTTTGATCTGGCAGCTGCTTTTTATTAAACCGGCCGATATCATGGATCATTTGCTTAAATTGCAGTACTTCAACCAAATCTTGGTACTGCTTTTTACTGTAAGAAACATAGCGATAATCAACAAACATATTCAATGCCTGTAAGCCCAGCCCGCATATTAAAATGCCAACAATTACAGGTTGAGAAATAGTCTTAAAACTGAGTCCAAAAATACCAATACTACTATGGCTAAAACTATCCACAGCAAAAAGAAGAAGACAAACAATTATTCCTAGGACATAGCTATATAAGCAACAACTTATTTTAAAATCGTATTTTTTAAAAAGCAGCTTCTCAATCTTTTCAAACGGTTGCCAAACACTCAGCATGAACCCAATTATCATTATTTCGCTTACCCGCGTTAAAGCACGGATAAGAAGGCCAATACTAAAACCATTAGTAACTAATCCCGAACACAAAAAAGCAATAAACGCTACCCCTAAAAAGTAAACGCACGAGAAATTATCAAAACTGGCTTTAGCTGGATTATCTTTTTCGCCTAAACTACTCCATTCGTCCTTAGCACTGAGCCAATGGTTATAAAGGGTGTTATTCTCATCATTCTTAACTTGCTTTAATGATACTTGATTATTCTCATCACCATAATTATGCGTTAAAAAGTAGATAAATTTTGAATCATCAGCAGTTCCTTTTTCCCACTTTATTAGCTCTCCCTCAACTTTAATGTTTCCCGCTAATTGAAGAGCAGCTAATTCAGTTGCTAAGGGAATCATTCCCGTATTCTCTCTTAAGCTTGATTGGTAAATTGAAGCAGCCTGTACTGGTGGTAAGGAAGGAAGGTCAAACCGATGAAGATGTTCACTAACATGGTCACGTTTAATTAAATTCTGGCGATTACGAATTAACCAATAAAGTCCATAAATGCCAAACGGAAGCATTAAAATAATCGCTACTATTAAATAATTTGCTGGGTGCCGTTCGATAAAGAACTGTTCAACACCCGCAATTTTTTGTTCCTGCTTTTGAGCAATTGCGAGCTGTTTGCTAGCATGTAAAGGTGCCTTATCAATTGCCTGTTTAGGAAAAAGCAGGTGAATCTCAAGGTATTGGTCAACATCTGCTGCTGTCAATCTTATAGTGGCAGTATGTTTATCCCATACTCTGTGTTCATACTTAGCACCATGAACCCACAAGGATTGTTTCCCCTTTGCTGTTGGCATTTCAATTGTAATCCTAACTTGTTGTAATTTACGTTCCCAGCTACGCCCAATAATTTTCCAATTAATCTCACCTGTATCAAGGTATCGCTTAGCAACTGCACTTAAATGATAATGATAAGTAATAACTTGTGTTTTCGCTTTATCAGGGACGGAGCTGACTATCCGATAGTCTCCCTGTGCCTTTTCTCCATCAGCGTCAGTATTCGGTTGGAAGAAAACATCGTTATACTTTAAATAATCATTTAACGATAATATTTGATCACTTTGCCCCACATTTTCTGCTTGGGTAAAATATAATTCTGGTCTTTTAAGTAAGTGAGATATCGGAAAGTTATCCTTAGCTACCTGAATTTGGTTAATTTTCCCCAATCCTTTTGTGTCTTGGACGATAAAAACCCCGTGATAATTCCCAGTAAATTGATATCGAACCTGTTGAGTAACGTCGGCACTACCATCACGGTTAATTTTCACGTAAATATCATTCTGTTTAATTTGGTAATCGCGCTTATCACTTGCTGCCGCATTTTCTAATGAACTAATTCCAAATAAAACTGTCAATATTATTATTAAAATCATTGAGGGCCTGTTTTTCGTTAGCTGCATTATATTTCTCCTCACAAAAAAAGACTTCGAGAAAATATTCCCCGAAGTCTTTTTTTATTTAATTATTTCAAATTAAAATGTAGTTAAATCAAGCGTAACACTTGGTCCAAATGTTGAAGAAATGGAAGCGTGCTTGATGTAAGTTCCACGTACTGAAGCTGGACGAGCCTTAGCCACGATATCTTCTAAAGTAGCCAAGTTTTCAACTAACTTGTCGGTATCAAATGAAACCTTACCGAATGGTACAGCAACGTTACCATCACGGTCAGTCCGGTAAGTTACTTGACCAGCCTTGGCGTCATTAACAGCCTTAGCAACATCCATTGTAACAGTACCAGTCTTAGGGTTTGGCATTAAGCCCTTAGGTCCAAGGACACGTCCTAAACGACCTACTTTAGGCATCATATCTGGTGTTGCGATTGCAACATCAAAATCAAGCCAACCGTCTTGAATCTTTTCTACTAAGTCATCGTCACCAACAAAGTCAGCACCAGCTTCTTGTGCAGCCTTAGCATTTTCACCATTAGCGAATACAATAACTGTTTGATCCTTACCAGTACCGTTTGGTAAAACAACGGCACCACGTAATTGTTGATCAGCTTGCTTTGTGTCAACGTTTAAGTTAAATGCTACTTCGATAGTAGAATCAAAGTTAGCATAGGCAATATCTTTTACTAATTGGACAGCGTCTTTAACAGCGTATTCTTTCTTGCTGTCAACTTTCTTGAGCGCGTCTTGGTACTTCTTACCACGTTTTTTAGCCATCTTGTGTTTTCCTCCTTGCAAATGTGGTCTAGCGGAGTTATACCTCCCACGTGGGTGCATCATTTTCATGAGGCATCCCGACTGCTAGTAATTAGCCTTCAACAGTGAAGCCCATACTACGAGCAGTACCTTCAATCATGCGCATAGCTGCTTCTACGTCAGCTGCGTTTAGATCTTGCATCTTAGTTTCAGCGATTTCCTTAACTTGGTCCTTCGTTACTGAAGCAACCTTGTTTGTGTTAGGTTCACCGGAACCATGTTCAACACCAGCGGCCTTCTTTAGTAAGACAGCAGCAGGTGGCGTCTTAGTAATGAAGTCGAATGAACGGTCCTCATATACAGTAATTACAACTGGGATCAACATACCCTTTTGGTCTGCAGTCCGTGCGTTGAATTCCTTAGTGAAGCCCATAATGTTAATACCTGCTTGTCCAAGTGCAGGACCTACTGGTGAAGCTGGTGTAGCTGCACCGGCAGGAATTTGCAACTTGACAACGTTAGCTACTTTCTTTGCCACGAGACAAAACCTCCTTAGTCCGTGTTGTGGTCATGATGAGGCAGTAAGTTTTACCTCTCCCACAGTATGTTAATAGCATACTAGAAAAACATACCACATTTTTTTATGCTTTTCAATAATTTTCTTAAAAATCAACTAAAATGTATCGATTTGGTCAAAGCCAAGCTCAGCCGCAGTTTCCCGACCAAACATCTCAACTGTTGCCTTAATCTTTTGCTTTTCATGATCAACTTCGACAACCTTTGCGGTCATATTAGCAAAAGAACCGGCAATAACTTTAACCGTATCGCCTTCCTTAACGTCAATATCACTAACAGTTGTTTCAGTTCCCATCCGTTGCATAATCCGGTCAACTTCTTCAGGAAGCAATGGAGTCGGCTTTGATCCACCACCGTGAGATCCTAAGAAACCAGTTACCCCAGGTGTATTACGAGCAATATACCAAGCTTGGTCAGTCATTACCATTTCAACTAAAACATAGCCAGGAAACGTCTTTTCAACTGTTTCTTTTGCTTGACCGTCCTTAACTTGACGAACCTCTTCTTCAGGAACAACTACTCGAAAAATGTAATCCTGCATTCCCATTGATTGAGCACGTGATTCCAAGTTACTCTTCACCCGGTTTTCGTAACCAGAGTAGGTATGAAGCACATACCAACGTTTTTCATGTGATTCCACGATGAATCCTCCTATCATAATGTAAAATCAATTATTTCAGTAAAATAAAAAACTCCGTAATAGCTACGAAGTTCCTTATGACTTAGTATAACAAACTAATTTCTATTTGACTACTAATGTTAAACAAAGAGTTTCATCATTAACTGAATTAACCAATCAAACAGAGCAAAGAATAGTACGAAGAACAGTGTCAATGATACAACAATGGTCGTGTCGCGACGATTTTCTTTTGCTGTTGGCCATACAACTAGCTTCATTTCGTGGTTAACACTCTTAATAAATCGAATTAAGTGCATATTTTCCTCCACTATTTGCTTTCGCGATGAATAGTGTACTCACCGCAATGTTTACAAAATTTGCGTAATTCTAATCGTTCTTGTCGTTGAGGGTTAGCGGTAATCGTATAATTACGCGCACCGCACTTTGTACATTCCAATGCAACTTTTTTCTGGGACATACTACCACCTCCGCACAATACCTAGATTAGCACGAACCGCCATTTAAAAGCAATAAAATACAAACTATTTTAATGGATGACGTGAATTAAAGCCTTGGTAAATCAATAAACTTGCGGCAACACTTGCATTTAGACTTTGAACGTGACCAATCATTGGAATGGTTAACATCTCATCACAAGTTTTCTTTAATAAGGAAGAAATCCCCTTCCCTTCATTCCCAATTACCAAGGCAACCGCACCATGCGCATCCCAAGTACGGTAGTCTTTTCCTTTCATGTCTGTTCCAAATAGCCAAACACCGCGTTCTTGCAGTTCCTTAGCTGTTTGCACCAAGTTAGTTACCCGTGCAACCGGAACATGTTCAATTGCCCCAGTTGAAGTTTTAGCAACAACTGAGGTTAATCCAACTGCCCGACGCCGCGGAATAATAATTCCATGAACACCAGCCGCATCAGCTGTCCGCATTATTGAGCCAAGATTATGCGGATCCTCCAGCTCATCGAGAATTAAGAAAAACGGATCTTCGCTACGGCTTGCTGCATTGTCAAACAGGTCGTCAATTGTTGCATATTGATAGGCAGCTACCGCTAGTACGACCCCCTGATGATTTTGATGGTCAGTCATCAAATCCAGCTTGTTTTTGGGAACGTTTGATACTACTAACCGCCGTTCTTTAGCTAATTTAATAATTTGTGAGATAGCATCAGCTTTTAAGCCTGATTGAATAAAAACTTTATTAATTTCTTGGTCAGATTTTAATGCCATTACAGCCGGGTGCCGGCCGATGATAAAATCTGTATTTTCATTTTTCATGTGCTGTTCGTCCTGCCTCTACTTGTTCAATACACCATTGCGCCAATTCGGCTAACCGTTCTTGTTTTCCTGCTAATTGAAGGTAACCCATTACTGCCTCAAAGCCTGTAGAAATACGATAAGTCATCACAGACGTATTTTTAGCGTGCGTATGACTGTTGGCATTACGGCCGCGCTTGAAATACGCCCATTCATCATCTGTCAGCAAGTCCTCTTCTTTCATCAAATCAATAAGGGCTGCCTGCGCCTTAGCTGAAACATAATGAGTAGCAATATGCTGCAGCTTAGTCGGTTTACTAATTCCTTTAGTTAGCAAGTGCTGGCGGATGTAAACCTCATAAGCAGCATCTCCTAAATAAGCAAGAGCAATTCCATTCAATTGCCGACAATCTGCTTGTACCATAAAATTCCTTTCTATTCCTTTTTGTAACGTGTGCCTTGCGGAGTATCCTCAAGAATAATTCCTTGTTTTTTAAGATCATCACGAATTTGATCACTACGCGCAAAGTCTTTGCTTTTTCGTGCTAGATTCCGTTCCTCAATAAGCTGTTTTATCTTTTCATCATCAATCTTATTGTCGCTTGCTACCAATTTAACGCCAAAAATGCTCATTAATTCAGCGAGTTCATCTTTAATTGCCTTAATTGCAGTTAAACTAACCTGTTTTTGCTGGGCGTAAACATTCGCGTACTTGACTAATTCATAAACTGTGGCGATCCCGTTTTGCACATTAATATCATCATCCATGGCCGTAATAAACTGCGTCCTGAATGTCTTAAGCTGGTCTTCAACGCTTTGATCTTCATCATTACCTGCATCCTGCTCACGATAAGTTAAATTATCAAAAGCTGTTTGAATATGATCAAGATTATTTTGGGCATCAGTTAAATTTGCCTGACTATATTGGATAGGACGACGATACTGCGTTGTTGCCATGAAGAAACGCAATACCTGTGGATCAACTTCCTTAATGATATCGTGAACGGTAATAAAGTTATGAAGAGACTTACTCATCTTTTCATTGTCTTTACCAATCGTTACAAAGCCATTATGCATCCAATAACGAACGAACTTTTGACCATTTTCCGCCTCGCTTTGCGCTATTTCATTTTCATGATGGGGGAACTCAAGATCTTGTCCGCCGGCGTGAATATCGATTGTCTTGCCGAGATACTTTGTTGACATTACAGAACATTCAATATGCCAACCCGGTCGTCCCTTTCCCCATGGTGAGTCCCAATTAATCTCCCCTGGCTTAGCGGCCTTCCATAATGCAAAATCTAATGGATCTTCCTTTTTATTCACCTCATCTGCACTAACATGTTCACTTGCTCCTACTTCAAGGTCATCAAGCGATTGTCCAGAGAGCTGACCATAATCCTTAAATTTACGAGCACGATAATAAACATCCCCATCCTTAGCATAAGCATATCCCTTATCTACTAAGCCACGGATAAACTTAATAATCTCGTTTATATTTTCTGTTGCCCGCGGATGAAGGGTAGCGGGTTCGATATTAATTGCTTCAGTATCTTCCATAAAAGCGTTTATATATTTTTCCGCTAACTGGGGAACCGTAATCCCTTGTGCTGCCGCTGCTTTGATCATCTTATCATCAACGTCAGTAAAGTTTGAAACATAATTTACCTTGTAGCCCTTAAACTCAAGGTAACGACGAACGGTATCAAATGCAATCGCACTGCGCGCATTTCCAATGTGAATATAATTATAAACTGTCGGGCCACAGACATACATGTTAACAACGCCTGGATGCAGTGGCTTGAATTCTTCTTTTTTTCTTGTTAACGTATTATAAATTGTTAGCATGTCTATCCGCTCCTTAAAATCAGTAATTATTTAAAATTAAATTGTACAGTTAATCTTACCACATTCCGTATTAGAATAGCATTTCGGATAGTATTTATTTGTTTCCAAGAATTATTTTAACTTTTGGTCATACTTTCTTCACATTCTATTGGTAGTATATATATCGTAGTAAAGATAAACTTTACTACATCAATGAAACCTATTATTTTTCAATTACTCCTCCCAATAGTAACCGAAAAAAATATTTTCTTTTTTTACGAAATCTCCCCCAAGATTATCGTAATACTCCCTAAGAAGCAGCTTTTCCCGGCTGCTTCTTTTTTGTTTAAAATAGCCAAGAGTGAGAAATAATCCCCTTAACAAAAAATATCTGTAAATACTAAAAGGCTGGGAATCAACCCAGCCTCATTTCATTTTAAAGCTAATCAATGAAGAAAAGGCGGCAAACTAGACCAGCTAGTCCTACCCTCTCTCAACTATTTATTCTTATCTTTATTGTCTTTTTTACTATGGTTATCTCGATGTTCCGTGTCCGTATGTTCATCAATTCCTCGTTGGGAGTGTAGCGGCCGCGCAAAAATCATTCGACCAGCATCAGTTTGAAGGGCACTCGTCACCTCAACTTCAATTTGTTTATCCATGAAGTAGCGACCATCTTCAACAACCACCATTGTTCCATCATCAAGATAAGCGACTCCTTGTTGTCGTTCCGTCCCTTTCTTAACAACAACTACCGTCATCGTCTCTCCCGGAATTACCCGTGGTCGTAGTGATTTTGCCAAGTTATTAATATTTAATACTTGCACATTTTGAAATTGAATTACTTTATTAAGATTATAATCATTCGTTACTATGACCCCGTCGACCTTTTTTGCCAGGGCAATTAATTTACTATCAACTTCAGGGATATCTTCAAAGTCGCCATCGTACATCTCAATCGGGACAATATTCTCATTTCGCAGCTTATTCAAAATATCAAGACCGCGACGTCCACGAACCCGTTTAATGCTTTCACCCGAATCCGCTATGTATTGTAGCTCATACAATACAAAGTTAGGAACAAGCAATGTCCCTTCTAAAAAACCAGTTTTAACTAAATCATAAATACGCCCATCAATTAGGATATTTGTATCTAAAATCTTATAGTGGTGATAATTGGCATCTTGCCGTTTGATTACGCTATTACCATCATTCTTACTATTTTTAGTATGGGTAAATGCCTTTCGCCAATCATCTAAACGAGTCGTGCCGATCCGAAAACCAAAGTAACTAAAAGTAATCATCAAAAGGATCGGTAAAATATTATTAATTACCGGAATCCTCGTTCGCCACAATGGAATCGAAATAAGAACGGCTAATATTAAACCAACAATCGTCAATAAGGTCCCGAAGAAAAGGTAAACCGGACTACGCTTTGTCAGCTCCTTTTCAATTCGTTGAATCATTTTTTCCGTGACACTGACTAGGGGGACTGATAAAAGCCAAAAAATAAGTGCACCAATAATAATATCGATAAATACCAATAATGCCGGATTAAGGTTAATATTCAAAATCCCCCATAATAATGGTAAATAATAAAATCCCACTGCCGCGCCAACTAGAATATAAATGAGAGTAATTATTCTACGCCGCATTTGTTCCATCCTTTCATTCAATTATTTTTAACCTAACGCTAAATACAAGGCTTCTTTAAGGGTTGAAACACCGATCACTTGAATATCAGTCATTGGTTTCCAGCCCTTTAAATTGTTTTTGGGAATGAAGATTCGCTTAAAGCCAAGCTTCTCTGCTTCGGCAACCCGCTGTTCAATACGGTTTACCCGTCTAATCTCACCAGTTAAGCCGACCTCGCCAACAAAAGCATCAGTTGGTTGAGTACCTTTATCTCGGTAGCTTGAAGCAATACTTACAGCAAGCGCTAAATCAATCGCTGGCTCATCTAGCTTAACGCCACCAGCTGCTTTTAAATATGCATCCTGATTTTGAAGCATTAGGTTAGCCCGTTTCTCTAATACCGCCATTATTAATGATACTCGATTTCGACTTAGACCGGTAGCGGTTCGCTGTGCATTTCCATAAACAGTCGGTGTCACCAATGCTTGAATTTCAACCAAAATTGGCCGGGTTCCTTCTAATGAAACAACCACAGCCGAACCGGTGGCATCGTGTAATCGCTCTTCCAAAAAGATTTCCGATGGATTTTTTACTTCTGTCAATCCATTCGTATGCATCTCAAAAATTCCCAGTTCATTAGTTGAACCAAAACGGTTTTTTACTGACCGCAAAATACGATAAGTGTGATGGAGATCCCCTTCAAAGTACAATACCGTATCAACCATGTGCTCTAAAATCTTAGGTCCTGCTAACGCGCCACCCTTTGTCACATGACCAACAACAAAAATCGTAATATTATTACTCTTTGCAATCTGCATTAACTGGGCAGTCACTTCCCGAATCTGTGAAACACTACCAATCGCTGAACTGACATCGGTTGCTTGCATCGTTTGCACAGAATCAATTACAACATATTCCGGCTTTAGTTCCCGAATTGTATCACGAATACTATCCATATTAGTCTCAGGATATACATAAAAATCATCCCCGGCTACTTTCAAGCGTTCAGCGCGCATTTTAATCTGCGACCCGCTTTCCTCACCAGAGACATAAAGGACCCGATGATGCTCATCGCTTAATTGACCTGAAACTTGTAAAAGGAGCGTCGACTTTCCAATTCCAGGGTCACCACCGATCAAAATTAATGATCCAGGGACAATTCCGCCCCCTAAAACGCGATTTAATTCATTTAGTTTGGTTTTAACCCGGGGAGTCTCCTTACTATCGATTTCATTAATCTTTTGCGGCTTAGCAACTAGTCCGGTTAATGTTGTCGTTGCTTTTTTCACTGTTGATGAAGTATTGTTTTCAACCTGTTCCTCCACCAAAGTATTCCACTCACCACAGTTTGGACACCGCCCTAAGTATCGTGGCGAGTTATAACCACAATTTTGACAAACATATTGTGTACGTACTTTTGCCATCGCTTCAATCCCTCTCTAAGTTATTATTCTTTTGTTGAACCAAAGCCTCCAGTTCGTTTAGCTGTTGGCTGTTCTTCGCCGTCTGCAATTAAATAAGGCATAAAAATCCCTTGACCGATTCGTTCACCCTTTTTTATATGATAATCCCGTAATCCATAGTTAATGAGTTGAAAGAAAATTTCTCCTTCATTACTGTCGTTATCATAATAATCCGCGTCCACGATCCCAATCCCATTTGGTAAAATTAAGCGCCGTTTAAATGGACCGCTTGACCGATTAGCCAATAAGAGAAATTCATCAGGCTGCATATATGCCTTAATTCCTGTTGGTACTAAGTAAGGCTTCAAACAGGAATCAGCAGATTTAAACTCTTCATCAGTTAGCTTTTTTTGTTGATGAACTTGCCAGAGAGCCTTTAAGAAATTACCCTTCCAGATTGATGGGAGGACAAAATCTTCTGATGCTTCAAAGTCATATCCTGCTGCCCGGGTTGTTTGACGCTGGGGCAAATGTATTTCTTGGTCCTTTTTACTCGAAACAATTTTAAATCCACGTTTCATTACGTTCACCTCATAGTGTTTTATTCTTAATAATTCCAGTATACTATTATATGCTAGATAATAAGTTAATGGTATTGCTTTGATAACTTGACTTTTAAAAGCAGTTTATCGAAAATTATCTATGAAAGGATGTGCTTATAATGCAATATCGAGTTGATGGCCAGCGTATCGTTGCGTTTGATGACCAAGAACCCTTAATTGGCGAGATTAGTTTTCCTAAAATTCCCGACACGGATAAGCGGGTTGTTGTCGAGCGTGTTTTTGTCCAGCCGGCTTACCGTGGTCAAGGAATTGCAGCCGAATTAGTTCGCCAGTTCGTCGACTACGCAAATAAAGAGCACTACACTGTTAAATTAATGTGTCCATATGCGGTAGCGCAATTTAAACTACATCCAGAATACCAGCAGCTTTTACCCGTCGCTGATCGCTTTAATTAGGAGGAATATCAATGGATCAAAATGCATTAAAAGAACAAACCGGTAAAGAATCAGTTAAATACATTAAATCCGGTATGATTGTCGGACTTGGTACCGGCTCAACTGTTAAGTACATGGTTGATGAACTTGGTAAGCAAGTACAAGAAGGCAAGATTAAAGACATTATCGGTGTAACAACCTCAAGCCGAACCGCAAAGCAAGCCACTGACCTTGGAATTACAATTAAGGATATTGATGATGTTGATCACATTGACTTAACCATTGATGGTGCTGATGAGATCAGTGATGACTTCCAAGGGATTAAAGGGGGCGGTGGTGCCCTCCTCTGGGAAAAGATTGTTGCTAATGCTTCTAACAAAGTAATGTGGATTGTTGATGAAAGCAAACTTGTCCACAAACTAGGTGCCTTTCCGCTTCCAGTTGAAGTAATCCCATTTGGTGCCCAGCACGTCTTTAACCGCCTAGAAAAGAAGGGCTACAAACCAACTTGGCGGATGGACGGCGACCAAAAGTACCGAACCGATGAAAATAACTACATCATTGACCTCCACCTTGGTGAAATTGATGATCCAAAGTCCTTAGCTGATGAATTGATTCACATGGTAGGTATTGTTGAGACCGGTCTATTCTTAAACCGGGTTAATGATGTCATCGTTGGTACACAAAACGGTCCTAAAGTACTACATGCTCGTTAATTTCTAATCGACTTACCAACTTAAACACAAAGGAGATTTTCTAAATGAACTTTTCCATTAATAAAGAAGATATTGCTAATTTCCACAAAGACTACCGTAACCACCCTAACAGCAGTGTTTTAGAAAACACAGTCACTAAAAACGGGGTCCGCAACGCTAGTTTTAACTGGCATTCAATTGCGGACAATGCTCCCCACTTCTCAATTGATTTGAAGACGGGTGACGTTTCTGATCAAAAACAATCAGGCCGCTGCTGGATGTTTGCCGCTCTTAATACAATGCGTCATGATATGCAGCAAAAGTTCAATTTGCCGGATAACTTTGAACTTTCTCAAGCCTACCAGTTTTTCTGGGATAAGTTTGAAAAATCTAATTACTTCTACCAAAACGTTATTAAGACTGCCAAAAAAGCAACCGACAGCCGGAAAGTTGCTTGGTTGATGAATGAACCCCAAAATGACGGCGGACAATGGGATATGCTTTGCGCCCTTATCAGTAAGTATGGGGTAATGCCAAAGTCAGCTATGCCAGAATCATTTAATTCCTCAAACTCCCGCGGTATTGATGAAGTTTTGAATAATAAGCTCCGGCACGATGCTGTTGTCTTACGAAAAATGATCAATGAAGACCACGCTAATGAAGAAGCAATTGATAAACAACGCCGAAAGATGCTAAATGAAAATTATCGCATTTTAGCATACACATTTGGTGAACCAGTTAGTCATTTTGACTTTGAATATCGGACAAAAAAAGATAACAAGTTCCATCGTGATGCAAACCTAACACCTCAAAAATTCTTTGAAAAGTATGTTGGCTGGAACCTTGATGATTATATTTCAATTATTCAGGCTCCCACTGCCGACAAAAAATACCATCAAACATACACAATTGATATGTTGGGTAATGTTGTTGGCGGACGAGAAATTAAACACTTAAACCTCCCAATGGATGAATTCAAGCAATTAGCAATTGAGCAGTTGAAGAATGGTGAGAGTGTTTGGTTCGGCTCTGATGTTATCAAATACTCTGAAACCAAGCTTGGTATCATGGCGCTAAATACTTATGACTATGATAAGCTTTTTGATGTTGACCTTGAAATGACAAAGGCAGAGGCGCTTGACTATGGTGAAAGCATGATGGATCACGCAATGGTTATCACTGGTGTTGACCTTGTAGACGGCAAGCCAACCAAATGGAAGGTCGAAAATTCCTGGGGTAACAAAGTCGGTCATAAAGGCTACTTTGTAATGAGCGATGCATGGATGGACAAATACTGCTACCAAATCGTTATTAATAAAAAATACCTTAGCGATGATCTAAAGCGGGACTACGCTAAGAGTCCGGTGGTTCTAAAGCCATGGGATCCAATGGGAACATTAGCATAATCTAACATTTGACAAACAGATGCAGAAGCTGGGGAAATCTTTATTTTCTCCAGTTTCTTTTTATCTCAATATTATTTACCCCTTTTGCAAAATCAAAAGTACTCCTATCAGCCAACAAATAGAAAGGAAGTTTTGGTAATGGGGATTGCCATTCTTTTACTTTTGTTACTTTATAAATTTATTCACGGAACATTTGAGTACGAAAAAGTTACCCGGTTTGAAATGGTTCTTATTCCAGCTTACTCATTGCTAATGATGATTATCACTTTAAAAGAAGATAGCTCACTTGGCAAAATCATGGCATCAATAATGTTATTAATCCTTGGTGTCCTAATCGGTCTCTTTCAGCTTAGCGGAATTCGGATTAAAACAACAGGGCAGGTTGACAAATATCAACGGCCAATCGTGCTTGTTAAACGAAACTGGTCTTACCTAATCGGTTGGATAATTGTCTTTATCCTCATTATTCTTTTTAGCGCGCACTATCACCCCGCCCTTAACCATCATGATATTATTGATGAACTATTTACCGAAATAATCCGTGATTTATTCGCAATTGCTTACCTTAACATTAAAAATGAATGGTTTGTGTGGGTATTAAACGTAGCAACAAGTTTTACATATGATATTTTCTTAGCAATCCATCACCCACTCATTCGTCAGGCAATTCGCCGCCATCATTAACAATGGAACAAAGCGTCCAAACATTCAAAATTACTGAATGCTTGGACGCTTTTAAAAATTTTGCCTAACTCTAACGAATGAACTGCAAAAGTATTTTTATTCTGTAATATCCGCACCAAAGTATTTTTCGGATAACTTCTTAACAGTCCCATCCTGTTGAAGTTCTTTAAGTGCTTTATTGTATGAAGACTGGATAGCAGTATCTTTCTTATTGAATAATGCTGAAATTTTGGCTGGTTTTTGTTCACTAGAAACATCAATCATCTTAAGGCCCTTAGTACTATTCTTCTTGCTGTAAGCGTACCATGCTTCGCGGGAGTTAATTTCTGCATCTGCCCGGCCTTGCTTTATCATCCCCACGGCGCTGGCAAAATCACCATTAGGGACAAGTTTTGCACCAAACTTCTTAGCAATATCGGCATTATTTGTACCGGTTCCTGCAACGACCTTCTTGCCCTTAATGTCTTTCAAACTCTTAATCTTACTATCGGCTGGAACGATCAAGGCAAAACGAGACTTAATATACGGAGTTGAGAAATTGTATTGTTTAGCACGTTCTGGGGTTTGGGTAATGTTGTTCATGACCACATCATATTTTCCAGATCCTAACCCCGCAACTAACGAATCCCATTTAGTTGGAACGAACTTTGCTTTTAACCCCATTTTTTTGGCGACTGCCTTCCCAAGGTCAACCTCAAAACCAGTCAGCTTGTTATTTTTACGATATGAATATGGTGAATATGTTCCCTCAAGACCGATTGTCAATTCACCCTTATTCTTTAACTCTGAATTTACTGCCGAAGATGCCGCATGAATACTGCTAATTCCAGCTGATGTTCCTAGTGTTAATGCTGCAACTGTTAATAGTGCTTTCTTCCAAAATTTCATCATTCTAAACTTCCTTTATTTTAAATTTTCCATTGTCATCGAAGCGATAAAGTTTTTAATCCGTTCATTAGGATTATCTGGAGCGAAAAACTCTTCTGGAGTACCGTCATATAATATTTCGCCGTTTTCTACAAAAATAATCTTATCAGCAACATGCTTAGCAAAAACCATGTTATGCGTCACAATTACCATTGACTGCTTTTCTGCTGCTAACTGCAAGAGAACATGCAAAACGCTGAGTTCCAATTCTGGATCCAGGGCAGATGTTGGCTCATCAAGCAAGATATACTTTGGCGACATTGCCAAGGCGCGTGCAATTGCCACTCGCTGTGCCTGACCACCGGATAATTCATTGGGATAGGCATCACCATAATCTGCTAAGCCCACTTTAGTAAGCAGATTGTGTGCATTCGCAATTGCCTCTTTTTTTGGTTGTTTCAAAACTTGCGTCGGGCCTTCAATAATATTGCCAAGAACCGTCTTATTCGGAAAGAGATTATAGTCTTGAAAGACCATTCCCGTTTCTTGCCGAATTGCTAACTTATCTTTATTACTTATCTTCTGACTAAAATCAAGATGGTGTTCATCAAAATCATATTGCCCGCTTTCCGGCATTACTAACAAGTTCAAGGAACGGAGAATAGTTGACTTTCCGGATCCAGATGGTCCAACCATTACCGTTGTCTTACCAGCTGGAAATTCTAATGTGGTATTTTTCAAGACATTTTTATTACCAAAACTTTTATTAATATTTGTTAATTTCATTTTTCTCACCTATTATTTGCATTTACTTGCCGGTCAACAATTCTTTCCAGGTAGCCTTGAAGGTAAGATAGGACCGTTGTAAAAACAGCATAAACCATCGCTACTAAGGTATACATAAGCAACGGCTGATAATTTTCCGCCGCAATTTGCTGGCTGACCGCAAACATTTCCATAATTGTGATTGAAGCAGCCAGCGACGTATCCTTTACCAAGCTAATGAAACTATTCGATAATGGCGGTAAGGCTACTCTTAAGGCTTGAGGAAGAATAATTCGCCATAGAATTTGTAACCGGGTCATTCCGATTGCTGCTCCTGCTTCCCACTGTCCTCTTGGTACTGAACTGATTGCCGCGCGAATTGTCTCTGAAGCATAGGCCCCGGTATTAAGAGAAAATGTAATAATGCCGGCTGTAAATGGCTCTAGTTTAATCCCATGCGGCAAGATGCCCTTTATCCTCAAATAAGGAAGCCCGAAAAAGACAATGAACAGTTGAACTAACAGTGGCGTGGACCGAAAAAGCCATACATAAAAGCTCGCAATCCACTTAAGAATCATGAATGGCCCCCGCTGTCGTGAAAGACGAGTCAATGCTGTTACTAGTGCAATGATTATGCCAAAGAAAAATGAAATTATCGCCAACGGAATCGTATATTTAAATCCCGCCGCTAATAGTTGTGGTAAGGATGTCTTGATAATTTCCCACATAAGTCGCTATTCCCCTTCTTCTATAATTAATCTAATTTTTCAAGTGCTTGCTGCAAGTCAGCAATAATGTCTTCTGAATCTTCAATCCCAACTGAAAGGCGAATCAGTTCATCTTTAATTCCATTTTGTAATCTTATTTCCCGGGGAATAGATCCATGGGTCATTACTGCTGGCACTTCAATCAGACTTTCAATCCCGCCTAAACTTTCTGCAAGGTCAATTAATTGCAAGCTTTCAACAAATTTTTTGGCATCTAAACCGTCCTTTAGTTCAAATGAGATCATTGCGCCAAAGTTCCGCATCTGCTTAGCTGCAACATCATGACCTGGGAAATTTTTCAATCCTGGGTAATAAATCTTACCGATATGCTCATCCTTTTGTAGAAAATCGATAACCGCCGTCGCATTTTCTTGATGAACCCGCATCCGTGCGCCAAGGGTTTTCATTCCCCGTTGTAACAGCCAGCTATCATCAGGGCCGAGCGTACTCCCAATCGAATTTTGCAGGAATGCTAATTGTTCCGCAATCTCATTATCATTAGTAACTGCTAAGCCGGCAACAACATCGCTATGGCCGCCCAAATACTTAGTAGCAGAGTGAACAATAATATCTGCCCCTAAAGTTAACGGCTGTTGATTATAAGGTGTCGCAAACGTATTATCAACAATTGTCTTTACGCCATGCTTCTTTGCGATAGCAGCAATTTCTTTAATATCAGCAATTTGTAAGAGGGGGTTGGTTGGTGTTTCAAAGTAAATGGCAACGGTATTGTCCTGAATTGCATTTTCCACCGCTTTAAGATCTTGCATGTCAACAACTGTAAATTCAAGACCAAACCGCTTTAATACCTTATTGATTAATCGGAAGGTCCCCCCGTAAACATCACTTCCAACTACAAAGTGGTCGCCTTGCGAAAATAAAGAAAAAGTAGCGTGAATAGCAGCTGAGCCAGATGCAAATGCAAAACCAGCTGTACCATGTTCCAATTCAGCGATTAGCTTTTCAAGGGATGCCCGCGTTGGATTACCAGTACGAGAATATTCCCATTTAGGTTCGCCGCCTAATACATGTTGATGAAATGTCGATGAGCGATAAATTGGGGTTGAAACAGCACCCGTTGTTGGATCTTCACTATTACCACCATGAATTAACTGTGTATTGAATTTCATAATATCTATCTCCTTTTGAATACAAAAAAAGGCGCAAACTCAAGAAATACTTACTTGAATTTGCGCCTTATGCATTTTATTCCCGATTATGTTAGCAGTTACTCAACTAAAAGTAAGCACGCCAAACAGTGGGTCGCATAAGACGCGATCCACAACAACAAACAGTAGCGTTAACGTATTGATTGTTAAACATGACGTGTTCCTCCTAACTTAGTATATCAAAATCATAACTTATAAAAAATAAGTTGTCAATAGAATTATTTAAATTGATCATCAAGAAATTTTTGAACGGTATTATAAATGGTTGGACTCCAGAAGTCTCGTTCATGATTAGCACCCTTAACCCGATAAGCCTCAACCGAATTTCCATTATCCTGCAAACGCATATACATTTCTTCCATTTGTTCATAGGGGACAACCTTGTCTGCATCTCCATGGAACAAGAGGAATGGCGGATAATTTTGACCATCCTTTACCTGGTAAAGCGGGCTCATTTGTTTCTCAATTTCTGACCATTTTGATACATCTGAACCCAATAGGCAATACTGTAATAATTTATTTCCAGGAACATTTGAATCATATTCAAACGTCTTTTCAACATCCATCGGTGCAAAACAGCTAACGACTGCATCGACTGCATCAGACTGGTCTTGGTAAAGGTCAACCTTGTAGCGAGGATCATCACCAGTTAAGCCAACTAACATTGCTGCATTAGCACCAGATGATGTTCCCCAGATTGCAACTTTTTGCGGATCAATAGCATATTTCTTTGCATTTGTCCGTAAGAACCGAATCGCGGTCTTAACATCTTGTAAGAATGCGGGGAATGGATGTCCTTCAATTGAACTGCGGTGCTGAACAGTTGCTACAATATATCCTGCTTTAACGAACTGGACTAGCTGAGGAATTTCTTCTCCCAACGTTGGTGTTCGCCAAGAGCTTCCCTGAACAAATACAATTAATGGGCGTGGTTCCGTCTGATATTGCTTGGGAAAACGTTGCGTCCATGGGGTCAAAATTGACAAATGCAATGCTTCACCATCCATCGCACCGTAAACCACATTTTCGATCAAACGTACTTGTCCGCTTAAAGTTGGATTATTTGCTAATTCGTGTATTGTCATTAATCTCACCATCCATTGTTATAAAAGTCTTTTTAACGACATTAAGGCGGTCATCAAAACGATATAAAATCGGCTTACCATTCGGAACTTCCACTTTGTCAATATCATCATCAGAAATACCATCTAAATATTTAATCAATGCCCGCAAGGAACTTCCGTGAGCAACGATCAATTGATTATGACCATCAATTAATCGCGGTGCAATACAGTCTTCCCAGTATGGTAAAAGCCGTTGTAAGGTCATTTCCAGGCTCTCACTAAGCGGAATCTTTACTCCTAAACGGTCATACCGTCGATCATGCTGCCGTTCTTTTAATCGTGGCGGCAAATCTTTAAATCCGCGGCGCCATTTATGAAGCTGTTCGGCACCAATTTCTTTTTTCACTTCAGCCTTGTTTCGTCCACTTAGAGCGCCGTAATGTCGTTCATTCAATCGCCAGGTTTTATGGATTGGAATGTACAATTGATTAATTTCTTCTAAGATAATATTAGTTGTCATAATCGCCCGTTGCATATATGAAGTATGGGCATCACTAAATTGAATATTTAATTTTTGTAATTCCTTACCTACTAATTCACCTTGTTCAATTCCTTTAGGGGTCAACGGAACATCAGTCCAGCCGGTAAAAATATTATCACGGTTGGCTTGACTTTGCCCATGACGCACAATTACTAATTCTGCCATTTTTTCACTCCCCTTTGCCACTATCTTATAATAGCGCATTTTAATGGTGCTTAACAATTAAACAGAGCGAAATACTTTCCTCCACAAGACGATTGTTTCCCCTTTCTATTTTCTGCCGTATAATTATTAAAGTAAGTATCAGATGAAAGGAATTATAAAGCTTAGTCGGATAAGCTTTAATACTCAATACATGAAATCTAAAATTGTTAATCTAATCAATTGGGGGCTGCCATATTGTGCTATCGTTGCCATGGCATACTTGATTATGTTTCCTCAGTTTGTATCTCATGGTGTCATTTTAGGAACCGATTCCATTTTTCACTTTAATCGCTTCTATGATGCAGCAAAACAAATTCAGCAATTCAATTTCAGTTATTTTCAAAGTAATTACTGTTTTCAACAAAGCGGGCGGATTATCAATGCTGTTTATGGTCCCCTTTTTGCTTACTTAAACGGAGCTATTCTCGGGATTGTCGGAACCTGGTATCAATATCAAATTGTCACAACCTTCATCGTCTATATTCTTGGCGGAATTGGAATGTACCAACTTGGGATTCGTGTTCGCAGTAATCATACCATTGCCGTTCTATGCGCCTTGATTTATATGAATATCGGCTGGCTGCCACGGTGGGAGCTGGCGCAAAATATGAATGCGTGGGGAGCTGCCCTTGCACCGTATATGGTAATTTGCGGAATACGGATGATTCAAGACCATCAACGACCCGTTAATTGGCTCCAACTAATGACGCTGATGACGGTCATTATTCAAATTCATATGCTCAGTTCGTTATTCTTTATCGTTACCCTAATACCATTTTTTATTATCGGGTTAATCCTAACCATTGATCGGAAAAAGATGTGGTGGGAAACATTAAAAGCCGTTGGGGGAACTATTATATTAACGGCTAACGTTTGGGGCGCGTTACTAATGCTTAACCTGCATAATAACATCGCACATCCGGCCGACTTTAGCTTAGCAGATAACGTCCTACGCCCATCGATGTTCAGCAGTACTCGTGATTACCTAATTTACGCAATGTGGATCTTATTCAGCCTACAACTGATTTACGTTTTAGCCACATTCAAAAAGTCACTTACTAACACTGTCCTGACCATTCTAGGTAGTCTTATTCTTATCTTAAGTTCATCCCTCATCCCTTGGAATACCCTTCAAAATATAGTCCCTGCATTAGGTCACACTTTGCAATTTCCTAATCGCTTGACCATCATTGCATACCCGCTGTTGCTTGCTGGTGTCGGAATCAGCGCAACGACCCTTGGAAAAAGAGCGCGAAAAATTGGCCTTAGCAATCAACTAACTACTGGAATCCTGTTATTAATGGTCTTCCTAGTCTTCACACCGACAACAATCGACGTTTATAAACGCGCAGCCCGTTACGATTCAGAAATTGTTCTGAATAGTTTCAGCGCAATCACCCGGGTAAGTGAAGATAAGGCCGCCCTCCGTCATTCGGTTCACGACCTTTATCCCGGACAACTACTAACGATGGTTGAAAAGCGAAGTCCGGATTATCTCCCCATTCCAAAGAAATATATGAATCAGAAATATGTGCGTTCCTATGCTTACGAGGGACAAATTATTAATGAGGCGCATAAGTACAACCATACAGTTTTACCGCATGGCGGGCTTCAATTAACCTGGAACGCTGACAAGGCTGGTAAGGTTCGTTTGCCAATTATTACCTACAAGGAATCCGTTTTAACGGTTAATGGTCAACGTTTAAAACACTATCAACGCTCATCAGTTGGTGCACCTTATATCCACCAACGTAAAGGGAAAAATACCGCGACCCTCTACTTTAAGCAACCAGGCTGGTTTACTGCTTTGTTGGCAATTTCACTGCTTGGGCTTAGTATCCTTACTATCTATGGCTTCTATTATTTCTGTACACACTTCAAGAAGTATTTTGGCCGGATTATGACAAAAGAGCTTAATTAAAAACAGTGTAGCTGAGAGAAAGAATCTTTCAGCTACACTGTTTTTATATCTTTATTGTGCATTCAATATAAATGAAAATTCAATATCCTGATCTGCTGGAATATGATATTGTTCCTCAACATCAGCACCCCAGCTATCAATTCCCCCAACACCACGAACAGCACCGGCAATAACCAAGACTGTCCGTCGTGCAAGCGGCAGCTCCTCAATATGAGTAGCGCTTTCCAATTCCTCAGCTGTATATGGAAGACAACTGAAAGCAAATGGACGATCAGTTTGCTTAATCTTTAAACTGAACGGTTCATGAGAATGATCCGCGTTATTCTGCGTCGTATTCCGCGTAATTGTTAGACTATTCGTTTCCATATGCATTCCGTTTTCCTGCGGTACCAAATATTTAGTTACTGGTAACCCCTCAACATGGAAGACTCCTTTTTTTGCTCCTGCCATTCGGTCGGGGTAGGTTTCACCAGACAATCCTTGATAATCAAAACCAGTCGCCACCGTTGGCATAACAAAACGCATTCCAACTACGGGCAACCCTGGTAAGTCTTTATGCCCTTGATAATGCATGGTTACTTTGATTTCACCGTTTGCCATCACTTCATAGGTCACACTTGTCGTCGTTGATGGGATAGTCAATGTTTCAAACGTATATTCAATCTTAACGTCCGTAGCAAATACCGCATCACTCAATTCATTAGTTATCGGGGCAATCGGCAATTCATCAAATTTCTGACCATCAACAGTCAGCTTGATCCCAACACACTTATGAAATGCATCAGCAGCAAGCCATTGCGCAGACCGAATATTAAAGCCGTTTCCACGGTCATTATCAGTTGTTGCGCGCCAAAATGTCGGCATTGGTTCACGATATAGCCACTCTTTACCATTTAGCTTAAGCGATTCAAGTCCGCCACGTTCATAACTGAAAATGTAATGAAAATCTTCACCGCTAAGTCCTAATGTGCCATCACCATATATCACGCGTAGTTTATTTGTGTAAGCCATAGTAATATCTTACCTCCTGCATTGCTGGCTTTGGTGTCCGATCAGCAAACATTAAGCCATCCCCTGAGAACTCATAATCTGAGTGACGATCATCAAAATCACCACCATAACGCATTACTTCTTGACCACTTACGGGATCCTTAACAAGGAGTGCCTGATCAATAAAGTCCCAAATAAAGCCGCCAAAGTATTGTGGATATTTGTCAAGCAATGCAATATATGAACCCATTCCGCCATCAGAATTTCCCATGTCATGCATATATTCACATTCCATAAATGGCTTGTCAGGATTATTCTTCAGGTATTCTTCAACTTCTTTAGGCGGCAAGTACATCCAACTTTCGACATCCGAAATCTGCTCACGATATTCAGGAGTGTGACAAACGCCTTCATAGTGAACAAGACGGCTATTGTCATATTCTTTATAGAATTCGTTCATTTTGACAATGTTATCGCCAGCATATGATTCATTACCCAGCGACCAGAATAAAATCGATGGGTGATTTTTAAATGTTTCATAGTTAGTCCGTGCCCGATCAACTACTACTTCGCGCCATTGCGAAACTGAACCAGGAACATTATATGATGGTTCAATTGCGCCCATCTTTTGCCAAGTAGCATGAGACTCCAGGTTGTTTTCAGCCATCATATAAATTCCATTATCATCACAAAGGTAATACCAAGGAATCTGATCAGGATAGTGACATGTTCGCACAGCATTAATATTATTTTCCTTAAATGTCTTAATATCGCTCGTCATATCATCCATCGTAATCGCCCGACCACGTTTAGCATTCCACTCATGGCGGTTTACACCATTAATAATTAGCCGCTTCCCGTTTAACAGCACGACATGATCCTGATTAATTTCAATCCGTCGAAAACCAAAACGATACGGAACAAGTTCAAGTAGCTTTCCTTCATCATCGCGGATTTCTACCAATAGTTGATAAAGGTACGGATCGTGGTTATCCCACAAGTGGATATTCTCCAAAAACTGGTCCTGAACCTTTACCGTTGGGGCAACAGGATGGGTTTCATTAACGAGGATATTTCCATCACTATCAACTACTCGAATATTAACATTGCCCGTTTTCTCACCTTGGAGCTGGAGGTCAACGTTAAAAATACCATCCTGATAATTATCAGTAACAGTTGGCCGAATATTAAGATCTTCAACATGAACAAGGGGCTGAGCTAATAAGTTCACGCTTCGGAAGATCCCCGAAAAGCGGAACATATCTTGATCCTCAATCCACGAGGCAGTACTATGCTTGAAAACTTCTACTGCTAAAACATTATCTTCATCCTGAATATAAGGGGTCAAATCAAATTCGGACGGGGTAAAGCTATCCTCAGCGTAACCAATAAAGTGCCCATTAAGCCATAAGTACATTGCCCGCTCTACACCATCAAAACGAATCCGGATTTGTTTACCACGCAAGGCAGGGGCAAGATCAAACCGTTTCAAATACTCGCCAACGGTATTATCATCACCATCGCTAAAAGATCCTTCTTGAGAATCATCGGGACTAAGAGCATATGCAGGTCGCCGATAGATTTTCCCTTCCCATGGAATTAAGGTATTAATATAGTTGTTCTGGGCATAGTTATTTAATTCAATTTCACTTGGTACTTCAATCGTATCAAAGCTGCTACTGTCATAATCCTTGGCATAAAATTCACTTACTCGCTCACGAGGATTTTTAGCGAACTTAAATTGCCATTTTCCATCTAAACTTTGCACAAACCTGCTATCATCACGACGCCATTCATCATAATCACCATAGTAATAGTGGTCACTATGTGCTGCTAGTTGATTAACCCGAAACGTTTCCGGATCATCAAGCCATTTGATATTTGCATCCATCGATAAATCCCTCCTCGTTACTAACTACAACATCTAAAGTATAGCGCTTTCATTAACGAGATAGCAAGCTAAGAAGTAAAATTTAAGTAAAGTTTATTAATAAAAATTTAAAAACAAAAAAGCTCCGAGTATGGATACTCAGAGCTTTATTATAGTGCGGCCGAGAGGACTTGAACCTCCACGGTCATAATCGACCATAAGATCCTTAATCTTACGCGTCTGCCAGTTCCGCCACGGCCGCATATCAACCAACGAATATTATTATAGCAAGATACCTATTCGTTGGCAACAACTTTTTTTAATTTTTTAAAATAAAATGGTGTCCACACCGCCGGCAAACATAACGGTGGGTGTTAAAACGCCGTTGTCGCGCTATTTCAACGCCGCAACCCGTACAAATATAATGCCATTTTCTCTTAACATTATATTTTGCTTTACTGGTAGGCGGTGCATATCGTGATCCGCCGACTTGCGCTAACAGCGTCTTAAACGCCCGGCTTCGGTGATGATAATCCATTCCGAGTAAATGTAAATGGTAATGACATAATTCATGAAGGACGACTTGCCGAAGATTATTGAGGTCAAATTCTGTGTACATTAACGGATTAATATCAATGTGATGATCGCTTAAATGATACCGCCCACCTGTTGTTTTCAAACGCTTATTAAAAAATACCTTGTGCACAAAAGCGCGCCCAAAGTATTTTTGCGACCATTGTTCGGTCAAGCATTGTAATTCCGCATTAGTCATTTGCGACCGTCTCCGGTTCAATCATGGTTAATTGAATTCGTTGACGTTTCAAATCTACATCATCAATCCATACGTCCACAATATCACCAACTGCGACAATTGCCCGTGGATCACGAATAAATTGCTTGCTCATTTTTGAAACATGAACTAATCCATCATGTTTAACACCAATATCAACAAAGGCACCGAAATCGACAACATTGCGGACCGTTCCTTGAAGTTTCATTCCTGGTTGAAGATCTTCAATTGTCATTACATCATGACGTAATAATGGTGCCGGCATCGAGTCACGAAGGTCACGCCCTGGTTTTTGCAAAGATGAAATAATATCATTAACTGTCTCTGTCCCTACCTGGTCATCAGTAAATTGATTAATATCAAGTGCTTTTAACTTCTTTTCAGCAGCGGGGGTTCCCAGATCATTAATATCAATCCCTGCCGCCTCCATGATTTTCTGCGCAACTTGGTAACTTTCTGGATGGACATCGGTATTATCTAGTGGGTTTTCACCGTCGATAATCCGTAAGAAGCCAACCGATTGCTGGTAAGCTTTAGGTCCTAAACGAGGAACCTGCTTTAATTGCGTACGGTTAGTATAGCGGCCATTTTCGTCCCGGTAAGTAACGATATTTTTGGCAATTGTCTTATTTAGTCCCGAGATTCGCGTTAATAGTTGGTAACTAGCAGTATTAAGGTTAACCCCGACACGGTTTACAGCTCGTTCAACAATTGTCTCTAATTCGCCGCTTAATTCTTTCTTCGGTAAATCATGTTGATACTGGCCGACCCCTACTGCTTGTGGGTCAATTTTTACTAATTCTGCTAACGGGTCCTGTAGTCGCCGGCCGATGCTAATTGCACTCCGCTGTTCAACATGAAGGTCCGGAAATTCATCCCGTGCTTCCTTACTTGCCGAATAGACAGAGGCACCTGCTTCATTCACAATTACGTAATAAATTGGACGCTCAATCTTTTTTAGCGCTTCAGCTACAAATTGTTCCGACTCACGACTGGCCGTTCCGTTACCAATGGCAATCATTTCAACATGGTACTTTTCTAGTAAGTCAATAAATTCACCCTCAGCAGCTGCACGTTGTTTTTCTGGAGCTGGCTTGTGCGGATAAATAACGGCTTTAGTTAAAAACTTACCATTTTCATCAAGAACGGCTAACTTGCAACCAGTACGGTAGGCAGGGTCAAATCCTAACACAACTTTCCCCTTAATTGGCGCTTGCATCAATAAATGGTAAAGGTTTTCGCCAAAGACCTTTATTGCTTGTTCATCTGCGCCTTCTGTTAATTGCCGCCGTAATTCACGTTCGATTGCTGGGCCTAAGAACCGTTTATAGGCATCCTGGTAGGCTTCTTCAATAAATTCAGTAGCATCATTTTGCTTTTGCGTCCTTATAAGGCGAAAATGAAGGTAATTCATTATCGGTGCCTCATCAACTGTTATTTTTACATTGAGGATTCCCTCTTTTTCGCCACGATTAAAGGCAAGGATCTGGTATGAATTTAACTTTTGCACTGAACTTGAAAATTCATAGTATTGCTTATAGGTTCCTAGCTCATCTTTTTCTTCCCCGTCGCGCTTTACACTGGTTTCTAATTGACCATGCTGGGCTGTATAATTTCGTAACCATCCCCGAACAGTCGCCATTTCGCTAATCGCTTCTGCAAGAATCTCATGTGCGCCCGCTAATGCACTCTCAGCATCTGGTACATCCTCATTGATAAATTCTTGGGCCTTAGTTGTTAAATCATCGTCTGGATACGATAACAACCAATTTGCCAACGGTGCAAGTCCATGTTGTCGTGCTTGCTGAGCCTTCGTTTGCCGCTTTTGCTTATATGGCAAATAAAGGTCCTCTACTTCTTGCAATTCAGTTGCATTATTAATTTGTTTTTCTAGAGCAGGAGTTAGTTTGCCAAGCTCTTTAATTTTATTGATGACCGTTGCTTGACGTTCGCGTAATGTTGTTACACGGTGATATTCATCCCTGATAGCCTGTAGTTGAACTTCATCAAGCGTTCCCGTCATTTCTTTACGGTATCGGGCAATAAAAGGAATAGTATTTCCTTCGTCCATTAATCCGAGGGCTGCTTTAATTTGTTGCGGGCGAATATCAGGTAATTGTTTGCTAACAAGTTGAAGTGTTTCCTCTTCCATTTTCATCCTCCTAAAAATTGAGGAGACTGAGTTGCGTCCCAGCCTCCTCACGTAATTAATTCTTATTATTTCCACCATGTATCATAGGGAGCAATTGGTAAATGACGTTTATGCTGTGTTCGACGATACCAGCTTTCAATCTTTTCTGCTGCTTCTGTTGAAACCGCACGTCCTTCTAAAAAGTCATCAATTTCTTCATAGCGGACACCAAGTGCTTCTTCATCTGGCCGCATTGGCTTATCTTCCTCAAGATCTGCTGTCGGTGTTTTGTCATAAAGCTTTGCTGGTGCATTTAAGGATTTTAAAAGGGCCTTTCCTTGACGCTTATCCAGTCCGGCAAGCGGTGTTATATCCGCACCGCCATCACCAAATTTAGTATAGAAGCCAGTTACCGCTTCTGCTGCATGATCGGTTCCTACAACTGCACCGCCATTTTGACCAGCGATTGCATATTGGACAATCATCCGTTCACGCGCCTTGATATTTCCCTTATTAAAATCACTAATTACCGCGCCAGCCGCAGTTAACGAGTTAACCATTGCATCAGTGGCGGCTTTAATATTAACACGCATCATTTTATCGGGCTTAATAAAATCATTAATTGCGGACATCGCATCTGACTCATCAGCCTGTTCACCGTAAGGAAGACGGACTGCAATAAATTGGTAGTCAGCATTTCCGGTCTCTTTACGTAATTTTTCCACTGCCAATTGAGAAAGGCGTCCAGCTAATGTTGAATCCTGTCCCCCAGAAATTCCCAATACCAACGTCTTCATGTTAGTAGTTTGGAGAAAATCACATAAGAATTGAACCCGCTTGTCAATCTCAGCTTCAGGATCAATTTGCGCATTAACTCCCAATGCGTTAATTATTTCTTCTTGACACTTTCGCACTGTTTCTTACCTCTATTTATTCAATGATTTAACATATTCGTGAACTTGATGGATTAGTTTTAATTTATTGTCATAACATTTCTGCGATAAGTCCACTGGATATACTTCCGGATTTAAGTCCCGCTTGTATTCATCCCACAACGCATTCAAACTCTCAAAGCGGTGTTGGCGGCTTTCTTCTAGTGTTGGTTCATCATAAACAAACTTACCGTCTTGCCAAATAGGCTTCAACATTGGACGCGCGGTAAAGTCTTCAACATCTTTTTGCTGAAGGGGGAAGTTCGGATTAAACATATTAAGTGATTTTTCCTTACGCGGATCTTCATCTACTAAAGTAATATAATCCCCTTCGCTCTTTCGGTCAGCACGATCATTAATCCGCCATACCTGCTTCTTACCAGGAGTTGACATTTTTCCAACATTATTAGAGAGCTTAATAGTGTCAACAAGGTTACCATTTTCATCTTCAATAGCAACCAGCTTATATACTGCTCCTAAAGTTGGCTGATCATAAGCAGTGATTAACTTAGTACCAATCCCCCAAGTATCAATCTTAGCTCCTTGCATTTGGAGATTCTGAATTGTCTTTTCGTCTAAACCATTGGATGCAATGATCTTAGCATCGGGGAATCCGGCATCATCAAGCATTTTACGGACCTTCTTGGACAAGTAGGCCATATCGCCACTATCAATGCGGACACCAATAAAGTTAATCTTATCACCAAATTCCTTTGCAACTTTGATGGCATTAGGAACCCCGCTCTTCAAAGTATCAAAAGTATCAACAAGGAATACACAATTATGGTGCGTCTCCGCATATGCTTTAAAGGCATCATAGTCATTCATATATACTTGAACTAGGGCATGAGCATGCGTTCCCGAAATAGGAATGCCAAACAACTTACCCGCACGAACATTGCTAGTTGCATCAAAACCGCCAATGTAGGCTGCCCGCGTCCCCCATAAGGCTGCATCCAACTCCTGTGCTCGACGTGAACCAAACTCCATTACAATTTGGTTGCCAACGATGGACTTAATTCGGGAAGCCTTAGTTGCAACCATAATTTGATAATTAAGGATATTTAAAATAGCAGTTTCAATTAACTGTCCTTCAATGATTGGTGCATCAACTTGAATAATAGGCTCATGATTAAACACAAGGTCCCCTTCTTCAAAGCTATTGATTGAACCAGTAAATTTAAAATCACGTAGATACTCTAAAAAATCATCATCAAATTGATGGGTGGACTTCAAATATTCAATATCGCTATCAGTAAAACGTAACTGCTTTACATAACGAATGATGTGATCTAAGCCGGCAAAAACAGCATACCCATTATTAAATGGCATTTTACGAAAAAAGGCTTCAAAAACAGCACGACGGTTCCCCATCCCCTTTTTCCAGTAAGTCTGCATCATACTTAATTCATATGCATCGGTATGGAGGGTAAGGCTATCGTCCGGATAATCAAATTTCATTAGTATAGTTCCTCTCAAAAGTAGTATTGTTAATCAGTATTGTAACACGGATTATTAATAAACTTTAAAATTTACTTTTCTAAAACAAACTCAAACCGTGAGCCAACATATTGAGTGTGAACATACTCAAATGGTCGTCCATCTTGGAGATATGACAATTGTGTCATCCGCAAAAGGGCATCTCCCCGTTTGATTTGTAGGTAACTAGCAATTTTTTCTGTTGCCTTTGTTGCTGAAATATGCTGAATAGCATGTCCCGGATAAAGGTTTGCTTTTTCTTCTAAAGTCCGATAAAAAGATGTGGTAATTTCTTCTTTGCTAAATTGCTGGACAAGGCTGGCTGGTACGGTCGCAATTTCATAACAAATCGGTACCTCGTTACCATAGCGTACTCGTTCCATACGCAGGACCTGTTCGTCAGACCCTAATTTTAGCTTCTCCACTTCTGTTTGTGATGGAATGGTTAAGTGGTAGGAAATCGTCTTGCTGGCCGCTTTTTTGCCCATGGCATCCATCAATTCAGTAAAACTTGTCACACCCGACATCTTTTCCTGAACTTTCCGGTTAGCGACAAATGTTCCTGATCCAACACGGCGTTCAAGAATCCCCTCGTCAACTAATGCCTGAATTGCTTGCCGCAAGGTCATCCGACTAACGCTAAAGTCATTAGCAAGCTCACGTTCAGCCGGAATTTTCTCACCAACTTTCCACTTGCCATCTTCAATATTTTTTCTTAATTGATTATGAATTTGAATATAGACAGGTGAACTCATTTCTCTTTCCTCCTTACGCCATTGTTTGTTAAACATTGCGTATGCTATATATTTTACATCATTCTAACAGCCTAGACCAATTTACTGAAATACTTTCATTGGATTAACAAAAATTAGGAACCATTGAGAAGTCATTTTCTCTGGTTCCTAATTTTTATCGTTAATATTTAATGTTACTTTTGTCGTAATTTTAATGCCCGTTCAAGTGAGCGATCGACAATGATTGATTGTGAATCAGCAACTGGATACTCGGTTTCTGGATCCATCTCTTCTGCAAAGGACAATTCGGTACAACCCAGAATTACCACATCCGCTCCTTGTTCTTCAATCATTTTACGGACCAATTCATGATATTTTTTACCGTCAGAATGACCTGCTTCTTTAATATCATGGTAAATTAAGTCTTCCGTCATCTCTGCAATTTCAGGTGTCGGTTTAATCTCTTCATAACCAGCAGCTTCAATATATGGGTCATATAAATTAGCGGCTAATGTCCCTTCCGTTGCTAAGAGACCAACCTTTTTTGCATCTGGTTTAATCTTTTTTATTTCGTCAACAGTTGCTTGCAGCATATTTAAGATTGGAATCTCCGTTGCTGCCTGTAACTTATCAAAGGAGTAGTGAGCCGTATTACAAATTAACACAAAGAATGCAGGATTCAAAAGGCTCTGCTGTTTGATGTCTTCAATCAGGGCCTCATTAGGATCCGGCTGACTATGGTCGAGAATCCAAGTGGTTCGATCGGGAACCGTTGCATGGTTAACAACTAAATAATTCAAATAATCCTGATCACGGTGAATCGGCGTTCTCTTATCTAACAGACGTACATAACTCTCCGTTGCTAACGTACCCATTCCACCTAAAATTGTAAAAAATTGTTGCATTTAATCTGCACGCCCTTTCTTAGCGATAGCCTATGATAATAGCGCCACAAAGATCGGCCCTAATAACGTAATTCCAATATTACCAACTACAAAAGCCGGAGTAAAGGCCGCAGCATAATATGCCCCTCCTTCCGGTCCCGCTTTTTGCGAAATTTCATTCATCGCCGCTGCAATCGTCCCTGAGCCCGTCAATGCGCCAATCAAGGCCAACGGTTCCATCTTTAACACGTATCGGCCAAAAAATAGCGTTAAGAGATGCGGCATAATTGATATGATGGCACCAATAACCAGCACCCCAACGCCCAGCGACTTAATTGCACTTGTAAAGGCTTGTGCTGATTGCAGGCCAACATTTCCAACAAAAAGAGTTAACCCAAAACTTTGTAAAAAACTCGTTACTGTTTCTGGAATAGATTTGCGGTCGCGATGGCGTTCGATCCATGAGCTCAGAATTAAGCCCATGATTAAAGCGGCCGTCCCATTGCCTAGTTGTAAAGGAATACTGTTTAATTTTATCCCGATAATCCCTAAAAGGGAAGCACAACCAATTCCTAAAGAAAATAAGGAATAATTCATTGTTGTATCAGCTGCCTTCCACCGACCCATCATTTTCAAAATTGACTTGGTACGAGAAGTATTACCAGTTAAGGAGATAACATCCCCCGGACGGAGCTGGTTAATTAATTGCTGATTCCCGCTAATCGGATCTTGAATATTGATAAAGACCCCATGCTGCCGTAAAATAGCCAACTCACTGGGCTTAAATGATTTTCCCAATACAAATTCACGTTCACGAGGCGCATTGGTCGGCGTTAATACTTCTGTTAATCCTGGCACCCGCATGAGACGGTCAAAGTGAACTGCATAGCCAATAACCGTTAATAAGTCTCCTGCCTGAAGCCTGTATTCCAAATGGTCAGTCATTTTACCATTATGGAAGGCCGCCAATCCAATAATCCGGTAGTTTGAACGCTTATTAAATTCTTCCAGTCTCTTACCGACAAGTGGTGATTCAGCAGCGATTTGATAGGTCCGCCGCCATGTAGGGTTAGGATTCTTGGCATGAAAGTGATAGCGTTCAGCCATTCTCGGCCCTTGCTCGGCAATTGAAATCCCTAAAATCTTAGGAGCTAGATCCCTTAAGAAAATAATTACCCCTAAGGTACCAAAAACATACGTTAGGGCATACGCAACAGGTAACTGCGCTTCATAGGTTGCCTTAACGCTTTGGCTTACCGGCAGTGATCCAATTGTCTGTAATGAACTTGCAACTGTAGCTGATTGCGTCAGTGAACCCGAAATAATCCCCGCTGCAATTCCGGGACCAATCTTAAAGGCAGTAAATAAACTCCAGCCAGCAAAAAAGACTACTAACATCCAAAAGATACTAGCAATTAAAATTCGGACCCCAAATAACTTCAAACTTACCAACAATTGTGGTCCAATCCGATAGCCCACTGAAAACATAAAAGCCCCGAAGAAAATTGTTCCAAGCATTTCATTACGCGGAAATGCACCAATCTGCCCCACAATCAAAGTAACGATTAGTGTTCCAACTGTTGCCCCAATATTAAATTTCCCCGCAATTTTGTAGTTACCAATTAAAAAACCAATGGCTAAACAAATAAATAACGTGAAAACTTGGTTGCTCACCATAAAGTGAACGATAGAATGTATCATTTTATCTTATAGTCGCTTTCTTTAAAAACTTATCCAACTAGCATTAATCATGCCACATTATTGCATTGTTACTAGGTTAATTCAACCACCTATTTAGAAACACTTTGCTTATTTTGTTGCAAGCGATAATTAGCAATCACTGTTAGTAAGGTAATAATTGCCAAAACGCCTAATAGGATGAAATCAAACCGTCCTCCTGCATAAGTACGTCCCAGTAATGACCCGTCATTACCCTTTTGGAACAAGGCAATTGTTGAAGCCAAAAGACTAGTACCGAGTGATCCTGCAAATTGCTGAACCATGTTGAAAATCGAATTTACGTCTGGTGCATTTTGTGGCTGAACAAGCATTGATGCATTTGAAATCGTATTAGAAAACGCAAAATTAAAACCTATTCGTAAAATAACAAAGAAAAGCGTTATTAGTAATGGTGTTAAGTGGCGCTGAAAAATACTAAAGCACCCTGTCCCGATAACTAGCAAGACCCCACCGATGGTTACTGGTGTTGCAAAGCCAAGGCGATCAGCTAAACTTCCCGCGAGTGGTGAAATAAAAGCGCCAATTAATGAACCAGGAAGCAAGATAAGTCCCGCAACAATCGCAGATGAGTGTAAAACATATTGAACATAAATAGGAATAACTAACGAAATCCCAATATTAATAAATTGCAAATTAAAATACGTGATAGTCGATAGCCTTAACGGAACAACTTTGAAGACTTTTAAGTCAAATAACTCCGATTTACCATGATTATTAATATAAATAAAAGCACCAAAGAAAAGGATCGCTACCAGTAATAAGAGCCAAAACTGATATCCAAACCCTTGCTTTCCAATTGACGACACTGCACTAATTATGCCAATAAGAGCAATTGCCAAGGTGATTAAACTCCCATAACTAAACGTTTTATCATTACCAAGAGGCTTATTGCGGATAAACAGCTGACCGCATACAAGACTAATCAAGACAACTGGGAGCAAAATCCAAAAGATCATCCGCCACGATAACATCTCTGAAACGACACCACCATATGTTGGACCAAGAGCCGGGGCAAATGAAATCACCATCGCAGCCATCCCGGTCATCATTCCAATCCGTTCTCGCGGAATTTCCGTAAAGATTAAGTGAAACATGATTGGGGTTGCCAAGCCGGTCGCAATTGCTTGGATTAATCTTCCCACTAATAAAATAGGAAAATTGCCAGTTAAAGCACACATCAAATCACCGATGATAAAAAAAGAAACCGCAAATAAGTGCAACCAGCGTGCTTGGTACTGACGCAATAGGTAGGCCGTTGTCCCCATTGTAATTGTAACCATTAGTAAATAACCAGTCGTAATCCACTGAATAACGTCAAGCGATACGCCAAACTGTGACGATAATTCTGGATAAGTAACATTCATCGACGTTTCATTCAAAATTCCGATAAACGTCAGCAATGCAAGCGACCCAATTGCTAGGTAGATACGCGAATAATTCTTTTGTGCCATTGCTTTACTCGTCCTCCTTCAAATTAAAATAAAAAAAGAGCTATGGTGATAAACGCTCCACCGCAGCTCCGCAATAACGATTTAATTCTACCAAGGAATTAGAAAAAAAGTCAACGTTCTTATTTTGTTTTCAGTGTCTGCAGCCATTTCTTCGTCTCTTCATCTAGTTCAGGTGCGATTTTAAAATCAAAAGGTGCCAACAAAAGGCGGACTTTGACCCATTCGATCGTTTGGTCATGATAGATCGTTGTTAGCATCATCGCCATTACCTGGTCCTTTTTATTTTGGGCTATTTCAGACTGATTAATGAATGTAATTGCCGTAATCTTTTTTGCTAACAATTCTGCAATTAAATCTTTTAATTTCTGAGTTGAGATTTCCTGCTTAATTCGTAACCGTTTTTTTAGCGGAACAGCAGGTAATTCCTTTTTTAGGAATCCTTGAAGCAAATCCCATTCTTCTAAAATCACTGGATAAAATTGCCATGGAACCCGTGCATTAAGACTTATTAATAGGTTAGGAATAATTTTGTTAAGGTCACCATCACCAGCTTGCAAAGTATCGCAAATTTCAATCAAAAACCGTTGAATTGTTTCGCGTGATGAAGGCTGAACTCGTTTCTTAGCAGTTAAAGCAAAACGAACAACAAGGAAATCAGTTAATTGCCCATTATCAATAGTTCCGCCAGTCGCCCCACGTTTTACCTTAAAATCATTTAGTTGTTTGGTTCGCGTACTTTTTGCAAAGTGACCTTGTTTAGGCATTGACTATCATTCCTTTTCCCATATATTCTTAATAAAACTTTGAACTAGAAAAGGCTAAGAAAAACAAACGTTTTTCTTAGCCTTTCAATAACAGTTGGGCTAGCTGGATTCGAACCAGCGCATGACGGTACCAAAAACCGTTGCCTTACCGCTTGGCTATAGCCCAATAATAAAGATGGAGGAGGGTGGATTCGAACCGCCGAACCCGAAGGAACGGTTTTACAGACCGTCGCGTTTAACCAGACTTCGCTACTCCTCCAAGAAGTTGCTTGATTAAATAATTCGTATCAATCAACGTTTATTATAATAACTAATTTCCAATCCTTTTGCAAGCATTTTTTATGATTTTTTCAAAAAAGTTCTAAGTCTTTAATATATAAGCGCTCCATCCATTGATTTAACAGGCTTTTTTGTCTCCATTGACCATTACTTTTTCGCCAAACGCCTACTGCATGGTTGCGATAATTAACGTTTCCCACCGTAATCAGGGGTTGAGCATAATGAAGATGGCCATAAAAAACTTCCTTTACCTCTGGAAACCCGGCTATCAAGTCGCCAAGATGTTTACTCCCCATCATCGCCATTGTCATTTCCCACATACGCTGGCGATGCGGGGATTCAATAATCGGCTGCGGTAAGGCCAACTTAATTGGTACAAAATGGGTCATAAGGATAACACGTTTTTGCGCTATCCGTGCCTCCGTCAATGCCCCTTTGACTTCCTGTAAAACAACTTCCATTCGGCGCTGGTCACTCATTGGTTGTGTAATTGTTCGATCAACCCAATACGCGTGTTTCCAGCGGGCTACTTCATCCGCTCGGCCCTCATATGTTGAAAATGAATAATCATACCAACCGTTATTACCGATAATCCGCCAATTTGTTCTCGGAATATCTACACAATGATTATGGAAATACAAATCATCTTGGAAATTTTCTAACTGCTCATATGAAATATTTTTTAACATATCATGGTTACCAGCAAGATAGTAGCTCTTAGTATATGGCAATCGTGACTGTAACTCCGTAAAATATGCCTTCGTTTGGTTAAAATCATTAAATGCGTCCCCAGCAAAAAAGTAATAATCAATTTTCTGTTCAGTTAAATATCTTACTTGTTGGGTAATAAACCGGTCAACATTCGTGTGATTTAAGTCTAGATGAAGGTCACTACTCACTGCAATTTTCATAATCTACCCCATTTACTAAAAAAAGAGATTAAGATACGCTCTCAATCTCTTAATATATAAAATTTATTCTACTCCGTCCATTAAAGAATGGATCTTCTTAACAAACAAGCAAAGAATCAATCCGAAGACGATACTTACTGCCCCGATGATTAAGAAGTATGGAACTTCGGTAGCAGATGAGTAGTACTTAACAATCTGTGCGTTGACTGCTTGTCCAGCAGCGTCAGCCAAGAACCACATACTCATCATTTGCGACTTAAATGCGTTTGGTGCAAGCTTAGTGGTTACGGAAAGGCCAATTGGGGAAATCAGCATTTCGGCAATTTCAACGATGAACCATGAACCAACTAACCAGAATGGGCTAACCCGACCAGCAGTTGTCCCGTGAATCATTGCCGGAAGAGCCATCCAAACATAAGAAAGCCCCGCAATGACTAACCCGGCAGCAAACTTACCAGGAGCACTTGGTTGTTTCTTCCAGTGATCCCAAAGCGCAACGAAGAATGGCGTTAAGATCATGATGAATAATGGGTTTAAAGTCTGGAAGTTAGCAGCAGCAAAGTGCCAGCCGCCAATGTGTAAGACCGTTCGTTGTTCAGCGAAGAGGGCTAAAACAACAGACCCAGATTCTTCAATTGCCCAGAAGATTGCAGCAGCGATGAAAAGCGGAATGTATGCAACAACCCGTGATCTTTCTTCTTTTGTAACCTTCTTAGAATTCAGCATCATTACAAAGTAGTAGATTGGCAATGCAATAGCGATAATCGTAATCAATGTAATAATGTTATTGATGTTTAATTGTCCCATTGCAGCAAGCAATCCAAGAATAATTACTAAAGCAACTACTCCCACTGCTGACCAGATAATTACTGGTCGTAAGCTTTCTTTATCAATTGGGTCCTCGGCATATAAACTATCTTTTGAAAGATACTTACGACCGTCGACAACGTATTGAACTAAACCAAAGAACATACCGATAGCAGCTAGTGAGAAACCAGCATGGAAGTTCATTTCACCATGGAAGAGGTTTAAGCCAAAACCGTTAGCAGCCCACGGCACTGCCCACGGAGCAACCGCAGCCCCTAAATTAATACCGAAAACAAACATACTAAAACCGGAGTCACGTCGACGATCTTCAGGACTGTATAAGCCTCCAACCATTTCTGAAACGTTTGGTTTTAATAACCCAGTACCAATAACAATCAAAGCGATTGATACATAAAGTGCTGATACGCCAAACGGCAATGACAAGGCAATGTGTCCAAACATAATAAGAACACCACCGATGAAAACCGTTCGCCGCGATCCCCATACTCGATCGGATAGCCATCCCCCAACAACACTGGCTAGGTAAACTAATGAACCATAAATTGACATAATTGATGCTGCGGTAGCTTGGTCCATTCCCAAACCACCTTTAGTAACAGCATAGTACATATAGAATAAAAGGATAGCCCGCATTCCGTAGTAACTAAACCGTTCCCACATTTCAGTGAAGAACAATGTTGACAATCCACGTGGTTGTCCGAAGAAGGAGGTATCCAAATCCCTTTGTTTACTCATAAAATTCCTCCAAATAATTACACTTTTCAACTAGCAAAACGTTAATTGAATACATATTCTAAAAATTAAAAAACTTTAACAATAAAATTCAGAATAGTATTATTATAAACGTGTTTCAAAAACTCGTCAATTAAATAATAAGTTTTTGATGAGAAGGAAAGCGGATATATGAGGATTTATCCTTTATTTATTTAAGTTTAAAATTAAGAAAATTAATTTGACGAAGTGTCATTATCGATTACAGGGCGCGGATAAACTTTACCATTTCGAACAATTGCATATTCAGTTCCATTATCATCAACAAATGCCCAGCCCTCATCCGGCTCAGATAAGTCTGTAGTTGCCTTTAAGCTATCGATTTTGCTTGTGTCTTTATGATGGTCACTGGCCCACTTTTTCAAGACTGCCCGGGCATGGGTTGAGGATTCTTTAGGCTGGGCGCTTTTAGTTGTTATTGAACCACTATTTTTAGCGTGCTGATCTTTTAAGAAATTATCAATGTCAAAGTCACCATGAACTCGCTTAAACGACTGGTTAGGCCATTCATTATTGCCCACTAGGCTTAAGTTATCTTCATTTAGTTGTGCATCAATTGGCGTATCATAATCACTATCATTTAAGTTAATGATGTAATTGTTTTTTTCTTTTTTCCAGGTTAATTGGTCATGAATATCTGCCTTGGTAGGATTTGCCATCACGTATGTTCCCGTACCATCCGAGTTAAGCGTAATTGCTGCGCCATCTGCATCGTCACGATAGGAGCCAACAATCTGTGCTTCTTGTTTCTTTACTGACGAAATTTGGGAACTGCTACTCTTGCTGTTTGCATTAGACTCATTACCACAACCACTAACACAAATGCCAAGCGTAAATATGCTTGTCGCTAATAATATTGCCTTTTTGAATTGCATTATTAACCCTCCGTTCTCCAAAATATATACCAGTCTAACTATAATTCAGTATATTATTATTACATATTTTATACAATTTTTTTGATAATAAGAGGGTGATAAAAGAAAAAAGATGCTAGCCAACAGCTAACATCTTTATAAACTCCGGCAGTCAGACTCGAACTGACGACAACCTGATTAACAGTCAGGTGCTCTACCAACTGAGCTATGCCGGAATAACTCATCAACATAAAATATTATATCATGTCGACAAGTCATTGCAAACAATTATTTTAAATTTTATTTACTAAAATTATTAATTACTTAAGACCGAAAATTACTAGTATCCCCATGTTTTTAACAATTTAAGCAGTTCATCAGCTAGCTGTTGCTCTTTTTGCTGATAAGTATGCCCGGTTTCAGGGATAACAACTAATTTATTTTGCTTTGCAGTCTGCATATGATCGTTGATATTTTCAAGAAACTTTTGCGGATCGCCATATGTAAAGCGGTCATATCCGCCAATCATTAATGCCCCACTATGGGTGATTGCTTTTATTTGTGAAAAGTCTTTTTCTGGTTCGACATGAACATTATCCAGGATATTATCAAAAACCCACTGATAGTCAGTGTTAGCAGTTCCCGGAATCCAGCCAAGCAAATTAAAAGGCATTCGCTGGTCACCTTCACCGCGTTTTCGTTGCATTAAAATCTCATTCTTTTCTTCTTCAGTTACGACACTGGTCAAATACGCCAAGTTAGCTGGACTCAGGAAAATAAAGTGTTTAATCCGCGAGTCATGGTGGCGTGATAGGTAGTAAATAACTTTATTAGCGCCGAGAGAATGCCCGGCTAAAATAATATTCTGGTATCCCTGCTGGCTTGCATAATCCAAATAGGCTTCAATATCTTCATCAGTATTATTAAAATCTTCATTCCACGAGCCAATTAATTCCTGCTCACCAGTTTTGACATTCAAAGTTGGAAATTCACCAAAAGCATCAGCCGTTTGCGCGTAGATAAAATCTATTCCTGCCGCTGATAATGTTTTTCCAATGTTTACGTAAAAAGGATTGGAATAAAAGTTCCCATGGATTCCAGTGATGGCAATCACCACGGTCGAGGGGGTGGGAATAACATGCGCGGGAGCATCAAATAGCACTCCCGTTAAAACACTCCCCCGTTTAGTTGGAAGTGATAATCGTTTCATCCTCTTATCCTCCTTTCGTTATGCTTTACGGTAGAAAATAGTTGATTTAACTTTCTTCTTTTCTAATGAAGTTTCCTTTAATAATTCGACAATGTCTTTTTCTTCCACATCAAATGCTTCTTTTAATTCAAGGCTTGAAATGTGGGGATGCCGGTCAATAAAAGCATTAATAGTATTGATATTAGCTTCTAACCCGTGTTCACTTACCTCGCCATCCGTAACCTGCTTAATCAACTTTTGCCAATCTCCATATTTAGGAAGGCCCTTTAAGATAAACGACTTCCCGTTATAGGTAAGGATATAAGCTGGTAAACGGTCAATATTCATTTGCTGCATAATTTGCTGTGATCGCGCCAACTGGTCCCTAATGCCAGTCGAATTATACCGTTGTTCAAATTCCGCTTGCCCTATTCCAAACTTTTTAGTAAGAGCTGCTAAGTATTTACCATCATTTGTTTGTCGGTCATCAACAACAGTGTCATATTGCATTTCATAGATAACTTGATTTTCTTTTTTCAAATCATTGCCAGCAATGGTCAGAAAACCAAGGTTAAGCGGAATTGATGAAAGGTGTTCTTCGTCAAAGAGGCGTTCGTTTCCACCCATATAAATTGGCATTCCAGCAATTCGTTCTTCTTGTAAATATATCTGCATTAGCCGTGTCCAGTATTGGTTAAGGGCAACTTTTTTACCATACATCCGCACCACATTAGGATCAACAAGGTCATACACGTTTTTTACCAATTGTCCCATCATGAATTTAAAGTCAATTTGGTCACCATAATGTGTTTCGATCTTTCTCATTGTCGGCCATGTCTCCCACAGCATCCCCATCATCGGGTCAGTAACTGTCGTAATTGTTAACTTTGCCATTATCTTCAACCCTTTCTATCGCTGCTTAACCTTTGGAAACATTGCATTACCAGCTAAGGTTCCATAAAGCATTGCTGGTGTAAAGCGGTAAGGGTCCATCTTATTCCAGTCAAATTCACTTTGAACCTTATCTTCCTTGCCATCTTTAATCATTTGAACAAGGTGGGGATTTAATTCAACTGCGCCACCAACAGCTAAAAAGTCGGCCCAACCAGTATTAAAGGCCTTCAACCCATTTTCTTCTGCAAAGAGGTCACCGACACCAATAAATGGTACCCGACCATTGATTCGGTTGTGAACTGCTTCCATCCGAGTAATATTCTGATCACCACCGCGACGTACTTTCTTGTAGAAGTTCCACAAAGAGATATGAATATATTGTAGTGGCTTTTCAACTAATCGATCGACAAGTGCAAGGGTCTCCTTCATTGTTAAACCATCCGCCCCGGGTTCTTCTGGCGAGAAGCGGTAACCAACAATAAAATCAGGACGATTATACTTTTGCCGTACTTTATCAACCGCATCAATTATTGCCAGTGGGAAGTTGAAACGTTTTTCCATTGTTCCTCCCCAATGATCTGTCCGATGATTATAGGTTGCCGAAACAAATTGTTGAATCAACCAGCCATTTGCTCCGTGAATTTCGACACCATCAAGTCCGGCACGAATTGCTAGTTCAGTCGCATAAGCAAATGAATGAACTATTTCATGAACTTCCGCATCAGTCATCTCACGAGCACCAAAATATGGTAGCTCACTTGGCCCCCACACACCGTTGCCGCGAGTCATTGACTTATCAGCGTGAACACCTGCATGGGCTAATTGAATAACCGCCTTTGCTCCTTGTTCATGTGAGATTCGTGCATATTCTTTTAAGTTCTCAAGGTGGTCTTCACTAAAGGCATTTGGTGATTCAAAACCAATTCCACTCGGGTGAACATTTGTAAATGGAATTATCCACATTCCAAAGCCATTAAAGCGGTCATGCCAAAACTTCCTTGAAGCAGGAGTTAATTCTCCATCAGGCCCTGCATCATACACAGTCAATGGAGCAACAACTAAACGGTTCTTAATCTCTACACCGTTATTTAATGTATATGGTTGAAATAATGGTTCATACTTTTTGTTCATAATTTGAAACTCCTTTATTTTATAGATTTCTTTTTTACTGTATATACATTTTTCTTCCTTAATGACGAAAAAAATTTAGTATCTTACTAGAGATAATCTCGCCGATCAATATATTCTCCCTGAACACCCCAACTGCTAATGTCATCATATTTAATGTATAGGTGATCAGGCTGAATACCTAAAATATCATAAAATGCTTTAGTAATGTCAGCATTTAGTCCTTCGTAACCGATATGACTTTCAGTACCAAAAATACTTACTTCAATATAAGCTAAAGGTTCATTGCCATTTCCTCTTAAATAAAGTGGATAATTGTCTTGAAAACCGACCATTAAAACCTCTTCACTCTTTCCGGGAACATTAGCAATCGCTAACCCTAGTCTTTTCTTTAGCATTAGTTCCTTATTCTTGGCAATCTTAATATTTACCCGTGACATGATAAATGGCATTTTATTCACTCCTTTACCTCTTGACTAAGTTCAAAAGTAATTGTATCTTGATGAGAAGAGAAGAACAAGTACGCACATTTTTCTTCCTTTAAATTTATTTGGAGTGATTAATATGAATCAAAACGAATTTGATAAAAAAATAAAATATTTTCACGAAAACATGCCCAAACAATGCCCTATTCTTTACTCAATGAAAATCATTGGCTCAAAGTGGAAAATTCCAGTAATGTGGTACCTGATGCTCAATGATGGTCAGCATTATAACGAACTAAAGCGTAGCATCGGTTCAATTACAAACACCATGTTAACAAAAAGTCTCCGTGAACTAGAAGAGGACGGCTTACTCAAACGTATATCAAAAGGAACGGTTCCGCCATCAGTCACTTATCACTTAACCGATACAGGGAAAGACCTAATTTACACAATGGGCGACCTCTTTGAATGGGGAAAGAATCTTATGGAAAAAACACAACGGAATTAACATAAAGCGAGACTCCACTACACTTTTAATGTAATGAAGCCTCGCTTTTTTAGTCTTTTACTTTTTTAATAGCTCTTTTAATGCTGCAATTGCCTGGTCATATTTCGGTTCATTAACTAATTCATCAACAATCTCTCGATAAACAACTTTACCCTCTTTATCAAGAATCCAAACAGACCGCGCTAAAATTCCTTCATCTGGAATCAATAACTTTGATTCATAACCAAACGATTCCTCTTTATCAGAAACTAATTGCATTTTCTTAACACCTTCAGCAGCACACCATTTCTGTTGATCAGCAATGGTATTAGTTGAAATAGTTAAAAAGTTAACCTCGTCAAACTCGTCCATTGTTGAATTAAAATGCTTAGTCTGGATGCTGCATACTGGTGTATTAATATCAGGAACTACGCTTAATAAGGTAACTTTACCAAGTAGCTCCTTCATTTTGATCTTATTGTTATCCTTATCAAAAACCTTAAAGTGAGGAAATTCGTCGCCTATCGTTGGCGGATTACCAACTAATTGATGCTTTTCACCGTTGATTGTGATTTCCATTTAGCTACACTCCTTTTCGAAATCAAGTTATGTTTAGTATAACTAAAATATAACTAAAAATCATTATTAATAGTTTTCTTTCCTCACACTTAAAAATTGTAATTAGTGGTGGCGGCAAGCATCTTAACCACTAACTTAATTTTTATTTACTCAATCTAATCCCGTTTCGGTCATTAATTGCATAATAAACAAAAATAACCTTTGATATTCATGGACAAAATGCCATTATATCAAAGGTTATCAATCTCTAGTAAAGTTTAATTATGCCGACAAGAGGAGTCGAACCTCCGACCTTCTCTTTACGAGGGAGATGCTCTACCAGCTGAGCTATGTCGGCAAATCAATCAACGTGTACTATTATATCATGCTAATTAGTTAGTGAAAACACCTAATTTAAATTAAACTATATTCTTCTAATTAAATTGGAACCAAAGAATTATAGCATCAACAATGATTCCTAACATAATATACAAAATACCGAATCGTTTATGATTTTTCGAAATATAATTATCCTTATTCTTTTTCCCAAGTACTTGCCCGTACAAAAGCTGATAATATTTAGTATTTCCTTTATATATTTGCCACCCTAAACATACCAGTAATAAGCCAATTCCCATTCCAAAAAGAAACGCCACTATCATTATATTAGCCCTTCCTTTCATCACTACTCATTAATAATCTTCCAAGCACGAACTGTCCCTATTCACCAAGATAATATTATAACTATTTTTAATATATAAAAATTAATACAACCATGTCTAGGCTCTTGTCACTGTTCGCAAGATTAACTTCGGTCTGATAATTATATTCAAAGAATATTGCATAAAAAAAGAAGCACCAGTTACGAACTGATACTTCTTAACTAATAACTCCGGCAGTCAGACTCGAACTGACGACAACCTGATTAACAGTCAGGTGCTCTACCAACTGAGCTATGCCGGAATAATATGTTATTGCTATCTCAACAACGAAATTTATTATACAGGAAAATATCGTAAGTAGCAAGCAGAGATTTCAATTTATCAATTAACTTTCTCGTAATGACGAATTATTTGCCGGTTAACAATCTATCGACTATAATACTTATGAAAAGTAAGGGAGTTTTAAGGAGGTTTTTAATATGGCTAATACACTTATCCTTTATTTCTCCGCCACAGGAACCACAAAGAAAGTGGCAGAAAAAGTGGCTAAAAAACTTAATGCCGATATTGCTGAGATTCATCCAGAGAATCCATATACCGATGAAGACCTTAATTGGCATGATGAAACAACCCGTGCAACTGTTGAGCAAAAGCAAGAGCACGATGGTCGTGTTCCAATCAAAGATGACTTGCCATCACTTGATAATTATGACAATGTGGTAATTGGTCACCCCATCTGGTGGGGAATTCCACCACGCTTAATCGCTACCACCATCGACAGACTTGATCTTAACGGCAAACACTTGGCAACCTTTGGAACATCAAGCAGTACCGGTTATGATCGAGCACAATCTAATATTGAACGAACCATTAAGGAAAATAACTATAATGTTGAATTGAATAAGGGTAACGTCCTCAATTCACAATCAGTAATTGATAGCTGGTTGAATTCACTATCCTTAGCTCGTTAACCATCATTAAAAGATCCGAGATGCTAGTTCATAGCACTTCGGATTTTTTTATTTATTAATCAAACTAACTTTCAATTTCCACCAGCTCTTGATTAAGATCAAAAAGCTTTCAACAGCGTTCATAAAAATCCGCTGTTGAAAGCTTTTATAGTGATTCAAATGCTAACTAGAGGAGTCGAACCTCCGACCTTCTCTTTACGAGGGAGATGCTCTACCAGCTGAGCTAAGTTAGCAAAACCAATCAACGAATACTATTGTATCATGCTAATTAGTTAGTGAAAACACTTAATTTAAATTAAAATATATTCTTCTATATCAAAATCTAGCTACTTAGAAGAAATATTTATTCAATTTTCCCATTTCTCTTTTTGACTAAGTAAATTAATTTATCTCTTCTTTTATAATTTAGCAAAGTACCACATAATAGTTAGAAAATAATCTAACTATTATGTGGTACCTCTTTACTTTAGTAATTTTCTAGTTTCCACATATAGCGACGCTTTGATAATGGATGTTTTCGAGCTTTTCCCAGATACTCTGCAAACTTTCTCATTACTGAGGTAAGCACCAGTGGATCAAAGTAATCAACAACTGAAGCGTCCATTTTACTATCGAGCCAATAGTCTTTAGCATCAATAACCGTATACTTAGTGCCAAAACGTTGCAAGAATTCTAGTGCTCGAGAGTCTAGATGACGTGTTCTTCCATCTGACATAAATAGTAGGAATGGTGCTTCTTTTACTGCTAATTCAAAAGGCCCATGAAATAGTTCTGCACTATCAAGATTAACTCCTGTAATCCATTGCATTTCCATAAAGATAAAGTTAGCAGTTGAATACCCTACTCCTCTATTAGAACCTGATGATAATGTAAATACCTTATCTTCGTCCTTATATCTTTCTGCAAATTTTTGTGCATCATTATCCACACTAGCAGCTGCATCATTGGCAACTTCATCAACCACTGATAATCCTTGTACCATTTCATTATAATTATTGCTTTCACCTAATGCATGCAATAATTCAACCGCAAAGGTTAGAGCTACCTTCTGTTTAGAAGACTTTGTGGCATAACTTTCAAAAAACTTATGCTGTAAAACATAGTCAGTCTCTTTAGTTAGTGGTGAATCAGGAGCAAAAGTTAATGCTAGAACTGTTGCGCCTTTTTCCTTAGCATTATGTACTGCTTTTAATGTTTCCTTAGTTGTACCACCTAGGGAAGCTATGACAGCTACTGTATTTTCTCCAAAATAATTAGGAACATCATAATTAAATTCGTTTGCTTCAAGCAAATGACTACCAAGTTCCTTTGAGTTTTGTAATGCATAATAATATGCGCCAAATAATTCTGAATAAGATGCTCCACATCCCATAAACACTAAAGACTTAACATCTTTAGTATCAACAATTTTTTTTACTAATTCTTGTACTTCTTGACGAGTTGTTTCTTTTTCCATAATTACCTCTCCTTACATAATTCTTTTAGTCGCAAATCAGGGATCTTAAAACTTACTCCTAGTGATCCATCTATTTGTAATTGCTTAGCACTAAATAAACTAGCTGATTTCAAAATATTAGGAATAGAGCTTATATCCCAATTTTCTCTTAGCAAACCTGTACTAAAGTAAGTAATAAAAGAATCTCCAGCACCCATGGTATCTTTGATATGATTAGTCAGTTGAGCCGACTGGTAATAGCAACGGTTTCCTGTAAAAACCATTGCCCCTTGTTTTCCCATAGTAAATAGTAGAATAGTATGATAATTTCCCATGCTTTGAAGCTGTCTTGCTCGTTCAACTACCTTATCTTTACTTATATTCCCCACTGAGAAACAAGCAAGATCTACATTATTAATAGTTAAAGTTATTTCATCCTCATTAGAGAAATCGGAATAGTCATAGACAATTTTAGGTTTATTAATATAATTAATTATTTCTTTTCCTTTACCATTAACACTTAAATGAATTAAATCCATTGCATTAATATAGTCCTTGTCATCTGAAATCTTAATTCCTTGATTCAGAACGCCGCCTCTATTACTAGCTAGAAATTTTCTATCGCCATTAACAACTTTAACCAACGAATATCCGGATTCACCTTTCAAATTTCTACAATGATCAATGTTAACATTAAATGTTTTTAATGTACTTTTCATTAATTCAGCCAAATTATCATTGCCAAAATTACCAAGATACCCACTAGTAATTTTTGGTATTCGAGTAGCCATAACACTGAAATTAACCGCATTGCCACCAGGAAATATTCTCTTGCTATCGAGATAAATGTCCATTACATTATCGCCAATGGCTAAGACCTTCATAGAATCATTCCTTTCTTTGATTTCCAGATGTAATGGCAAAGTTGGTAGTAGATGCGTCGTAATAGTTGAAAGTCACATAAATAACTTCTTTATCCATTACTTGACGACGTAATTTGAATAGAGGATCTCCTGGAACCTTATTCATATATTGAGCTAACTCACTAGTAGCTGGCACATAGCTCAATAATTGGTTACTACCCAGTTCCTTATATCCATATTGAGTAGACAATAGGCTAGTCATTGAAATATCTGGGGTGATTTTTTCTCTTAATTTTGGAAATTTATTTGAAGAGTAGTAAGCACTTTCTAAGCCACTTACTGCCTTATTAAACTTAACTAGTCGCTTCAAATTTATAACTGGTTCTCCAGGGAAAATATTTAGTAATTCTGCTATTTTATCTGTACTTGCTATTTCTTGTAGCTTAACTATTTGTACAGAAGGATGCTTACCACTGTTTTTCATAAAATTTGAATAGCTTCCTAGATGTAATAAATTACGTTCAACTATGTTTGCTTGAACAAAAGTTCCTTTTCCCTGTTTTTTAACCAGATAACCTTGATCAACCAAATCACTAACAGCCCGTCTAATAGTGATTCGACTAGCTCCAAACTCTCTGCCAAGTTCTGATTCAGAAGCAATTAAAGTACCTTGTTTATATTTACCATCATTGATTAAGCGTTTTAATTCAATCTCAATTTGCTCATATAATGGTGTCTTAATATTTTTTTCTAACATAATTAGATACACTCTCTATTCTAGGTATATAGAATTTTAGAAATAAAGTTCTTTGTTCGTTCGTGCTTTGCATGATGAAAAATCTCATCTGGTGTGCCTTGTTCCAAAATGTGACCTCTATCTACAAAAACTACGCGACTACCAACTTCCTGTGCAAATCCCATTTCGTGTGTAACAACAACCATGGTCATGCCACTCTTAGCTAGCTTTTTCATTGATTTCAGAACTTCTTCTACCATTTCAGGATCTAAAGCAGATGTTGGTTCATCAAAAAGCATTACTTTAGGGTTCATTGCTAAAGATCGAATAATTGCAATTCTTTGCTGTTGTCCACCACTAAGTTGATCAGGATAGGCATCAGCCTTATTTTCCAGATCCATTTCCTTTAGTAATTCCGTCGATTGTCGATCAGTCTGAGATTTTGATAAATGCTTTACCACTCTTGGAGCATACGAAATATTTTGTCTAACAGTAAAATGAGGAAATAAGTCAAAATGTTGAAAGACCATTCCAATATTTTCGTGGACCCTTTGTTGAGCTTTTTTAGAAATACTCCCTGAAATAATTTTATCCTGGAAAAGTACTTTACCGCTAGTTGGCTGTTCCAAGAGATTCATATGTCTAATCAACGTACTTTTTCCTGATCCAGAAGGACCAATGATCACTACAACCTCTCCATTATGGACTTTAAGATTAATGTCATGTAAGACAGTGTTATTTCCAAACTTTTTTGTGACGTGACGTAATTCAAGCATCGTGACGCATCCTCCTTTCAAACAAAGCAAGAATCTGATTCAGAATCAGACAAATTACCAGGTAAAGAGCAGAAGCAATAATCATGGGTTCCAATCCTAAGGCTGTTGAACCACGAACTGTTTGAGCAGCAAACATAATATCGGTGATACCTAATACTGATACCAATGATGAATCTTTAACGTTACCGATAAGTTGATTTCCTAGTGCTGGAAGAATATTTTTAAATGCTTGTGGTAAGATGATATTCAATAAAATACGATATGATGGAATACCAAGGCTTTCTGCTGCCTCTGTTTGCCCTACCGGTAAAGATTGGATACCAGATCGAATAATTTCCGCAATATAAGCACCAGAATACAAGGTTAGCGCCACTATACCTGTTACAAAGTCATTTACGGAGAATCCCAGTAATTGTGGAAGACCAATATAAACGATATATATTTGAACCAATAAAGGAGTATTACGAATGAAGCCAATGTACGTTTTTGCGATTAAGCTTAGTAAGTTTGCCTTTGACATTTTCATCACAGCTAAGGCAATACCTAATAGTAGACCCAAGACAATTGAGATAACCGCAAGTTCAATTGTCGTTACAAGGCCATGCATAAATAATGGCCAATATTCTGTAATAAATGAGTAATTTGAAAACATAAAATCACTCCTTCTAATCCTTGTTAGTTGGTTCCTTTCTGTGCATATTGATCAACCCACTTGCTATATTGTGCCTTGTTTTGGTGAATTACTTCATTCAAGCGATTTACAAGGTCATCCGAAGTCCCCTTAGGAAGAGCAATAGCAGCACCTTTTGATCCATCGTTGTGTCGCCATGAAGTCATAGTTAATTCTGGATTCTTCTTCAGCAGGATAGTTGCAGTCGGTTTGTCAATACAGAAGGCATCAGCTTTTCCATTATTTACTGCTAAAGCTAAATCGGTAACCTTTGATAGATCCTTAGTGGTAGCTTTAGGGAATACCTTATGAATCATTGGTTGTTGAGATGAATTGTTAACTACAGCAATGGTAGCATGCTTGAAATTATTGACATTTTTGTATTGAGCTAGTTTAGCTTTTGGAACAACCAAGACATTGGTACTCTTGTAATACGTGTCAGTAAACTTAGCCGCTTTTTGTCTTTCTGGCGTTGGAGCCATTGATGTAACTAACATATCAACTTTCTTAGCTTGTAAAGCAGGCAAAAGTCCATCTAAATCCATTGTCTTTAATTCATATTTAACACCTAAGTTCTTGGCAATTTTCTTTACTAGTAGAACATCAGCACCCTGCATTTGCGTTTTGCCATTTTTTTGAACCTGTGATTCGTATGGTGGATTAGCAGAGACCATTCCCACTCTAAGAGTACCCCGCTCTTTAATTTGTTGAAGTGATGATTTATTTGACTTTCCACATCCAGTTAAAAGAAGCAAAAGTGTTCCTAAAAGAGTTAATACATAAAATAGACGGTGTGCTTTAAGCTTTTTCATAGGTAAGTCCTCCAATTTTTATTAAATAAGACGTTATATAACGTCATAAATTAAACAACGAATTAAATATTAATCAAAAAAGGACACACCTTTCTATGATTAATAGAGTTTCTTAGTATACTTTCTTTCTTTAATATTAATAATGTCACTATCTGACATTTACACCACCACCTTTAAATTTTAAATAAAAAAAGCCTTACCAACCCCAAAGCTGAGATTGAAAAGGACGTTTTCACGTGGTACCACCTTTTTTCGTAGTGAAATCACTACCTTCACCAACAGTTACAAAGCAACAATTAGCTGGCACGATAATGGGCGCCTACCAGTACATTCTACTTAAGTTTCGATATACGACTCACAAGCGATAGATTTTTATAATACTGTCCACCAATTCACACCAAACATTGGCTCTCTTAAGTAAGTATTACTAATCTTTCTTGATCAACATCTTTTTGTTAAATTGATTACCAAAAGATTAACACCCTAAAATTAGAAAGTCAACATTTTTCTTTAATTTAATTTTAATTAATAATAAATTAACAATACTTTTACAATAAAAATAGTTTTCCATAATAAAATTCAGAAAAGTACTTTAAAATAAACTATCTAAATTTTCTTCTTTTAGTACAAAAAAAGGCACTGATTACAATCAGTGCCTTATTATTAACTCCGGCAGTCAGACTCGAACTGACGACAACCTGATTAACAGTCAGGTGCTC
>OKSF01000211.1_pt1 | contig 55094 bp, 45 predicted proteins | sample 1606061 | NCBI WGS metagenome assembly OKSF01 (sample SAMEA3541567, study PRJEB24748) | human gut metagenome | biome: human gut; feature: human-associated habitat; material: faeces | place: China | collected 2012
GCCAAGACAAGAAGAAAGACGAGATCAAGCATTTAGTCTCCGAATGGCAAGGAAAAGAGATACAGTTTCCACAAGACATGGTTTTTACCCGGTTCACCTCCGATACAGTAGAGTTCAATATACCAAAATCGTCTCACAAAGTTCTGGTTTTCGTGGATTCCATAGGATGTACCAGTTGCAAACTCCAACTGCACCGATGGAAAGAACTGATTCAATACACCGACTCCATTACACAAGGAACCATTCCTTTCCTGTTTTTCTTTCAATCCGATGATAAGAATGAAATACAATATCTATTGAAAAGAGACAATTTTGACATGCCTATCTGTTTGGATCAATCGGACAAACTGAACAGACTAAATCATTTCCCAGTCGATGGAAAATTCCACACCTTCCTGTTAGATAAAGACAATAAGGTTGTAATGATAGGAAATCCTATCCACAACCCAAATATACGAGAACTATACATGAAAGAGATTGCCGGTAAACGAGCTACTTCGCAAATACAGACCACTGTAAAAGTGGAAAAGACATCCATACAACTAGGAGCTATCCAACTAGGAGAAAGCAAAGAAGCCATTTTTCTATTAACAAACACAGGAAACCACCCTCTGGTCATACTAGATGCGGCGACAACCTGTGGATGTGCCTATCCATCTTTCGACAAACATCCCGCCAAGCCGGGGGAAACGCTTCAAGTAAAAATCATCATGACACCGAAAGACAAAAGATTCTTTGACGAGACGATTACCGTAAAATGTAATACAAATCAACTAATAAGACTAAACATTCGGGGAACAACTCTATAAGTCAAGAGTAAAGGGAGAACTTGCCGGACATATTGGAACGATCACAGACAAGCCTCCCACCTCACTTTTACTCACAAAGAAGAAAGGAGGTAGGGCAAAAGTAATAAATAAACACAATGGATTTAAGAATACCCTTTTTCTTGTAGAAGAAAAGTAAGCAAGAAAAAAACAAAAAGTATGAACAACAAAGAATAAAAAGATCATGAAAAAAAAGATTTTAGGAGTAGCCGTAATAGCTATCGTAGCATTGACTGCAGGATGGAATATTAATCAATGTGATAATGAGATTCAACTTTCCGATTTGGCACTAGATAATGTAGAAGCGTTGGCAAGCGGAGAAGGACCAGACTGGCAAGGGTTTAAAACAGTATATGGTCCGAGCAGAACTTGCTGCCAAAGATTTCCGGCATGACGGGGCAGTTACAGCAGCGCCGTGACGCCCTTCACCAGCACGCCCTCCACCATGGCTGCCATCTCCCGCGGGGAGATGGGCATCTCTTTCTCCAGCCAGCACTGCAGCATGCCGATGCAGCCGGATACGATGAAGGAATATACATAATCATAGGTGTCCCGCCCGTTGCTGCGGAACTGCGCGCCCCATTCGTCCAGCACGCGTAGGCGCACAATATCCTTGACCTTTTCCAGAAAGGCCATGTCGCCGTTGTGGCACAGCAGCACCAGGCACATGTCCGCATTGTCGGCCAGCAGCTCAAACATGCTGCACATGGCCGGGCTGGGCGTGGCCGCTGCCAGCACCGACTGCGCCGTCAGGCCGTCCAGCACGCGCTCGAACTCCACCAGCAGCTCGTCCTCGATGCTGTGCAGAAGCTGGTACACGTCTGTATAATGCAGATAAAACGTACCGCGGTTGATATCGCATTCCTCGCACAGTTCCTTCACCGTGATATCCTGAATGCTTTTTTCCCGCATCAGACGCACCAGCCCCTGCCGCAGCTGCCCGCGCGTTTTCCGCACGCGGCGGTCTGTGGTGTTCTCTGCCATGGCCTTTCCCTCCGTGTCATAGAAAGTTTACAAAAAAATCGACAGATGCTGTGCAATGTGTCTATTTTTCCACATAAATTTGCACAATGATGATTGCGGTTTTTTGTGATTCTTATTATAATGAAATCATCGAAAATAATCAACACCGCGTTTATTAACGGACAGCCTGTCCCTTAACAAGCGCTGAAGGAGCGTATCCGTTTTGGAGCATTTTGTTACCTTTGACAATGTCTGCAAATATTACCAAATGGGTGAAAACCGCATCGCCGCAGCCGACCATGTCACCTTCCACATCGAAAAAGGCGAATTCTGCATTATCGTCGGCCCTTCGGGCGCGGGAAAAACCACCGTGCTGAACATGCTGGGCGGTATGGACACCTGCGACGAAGGACATATCTGGCTGAACGGCACAAAAATTCCAAAGGCTCTTTGCAGCGCCGGAAAGCGTTTTACATTTTTTTGATATTAAGCCAAGTGTCCACAAAAACTCCGGATTTTGAAGTGAGATGCACTTGATCCTGCCGCTGTACAGCTTTTCCACCAAAGGCCGCCCAATTAGGGTCACACCCTGGTTTTCAGCCGTCATTTCCAGCAAAAGGTCCCACTGGGATGTGGTAAACGTGATATTTGGCGTAAACCCCGCCTGCCGGCAATGGGCAAGCACCTGGTCGTGAAACATATAGTCCTTCGAGACCATCAGCATCGGCTCATCCCTAAGCTCGGCAATCTCCACTTCTGTCCGCTCTGCAAGCCGGTGATTCCGCGCCACTGCCAGCACCACATCAGAACGGTAGACGGTCTTTAACCTCATATGCGGATTTTCGTATGGCTCAATCACCACGCCCAGGTCTACCTGATCATTCATGACCAGTGCTTCAATCTTTTTGGAGGTTCCCTCTACAATCTGCAAATCAACCTGCGGATATTTACAGCCGTATTCAAACAGAATCTTTGAAAAAAAAACGCTCCCAACCGACGGTGGAAGCCCAAACCGCAGAGAACCCTTTACCTGTTCCAGCAAAGAAAACAGCTCGGCGGTACGGCTTTGCCAGTAATTCAAAATATCCACCGCATAACAGTAGACGTTTTCCCCTTCGCTGGTCAGGCTCAGCTCGCGGGGATCGCGCTTGAACAGCGTTACACCAAGCTCCGCCTCAAGGGCGCGGATCGATTTGCTCAGTGCAGGCTGGCTGATAAAGAGCTTTTCTGCGGCCTTTGTAAAGCTTTTCTCCTCCACAATACGCACAAAATATTCTAGCTGCATTCGTTTCATACATACTCCCTCAGCCGCCGCAGGCCGTGATGCCGCAAAGCCATGATTCCTCCTACACAAAAAACCATTCGAACAGTCGAGCGAATTGTATTTTTATTATAAAGTACATGACGCCTTTTCGCAAATTTCTTTTCGGAACACGGGATGCGGCAAAGAGTGCCGGGCCACTAGCCAGAGAGAAAAAACAGACTATAATATAGGATAATTTCCAATAAAACGGGGCTAAAGTTCAAAAAACAGCAACATTATTTTAGGCATAACCAAAATTCATGCGGCGATAAAAAAGGTGTATTTTTCAAACCATAGCCCTTCAACTATAATCAAATTGTCGAAGCAGGCAAGACAAAATCCCCATAACCGGACAAATTCCTCAAAAGGCGGTGTGTGGGGCGGGGTTCATTCCCTTCCTCTGCGCCCTGTCCCACGCACCAGACATGGCCCCACGAGAAAGGAGCGTTATCCTGTGAACCAGTATCAGGAATTGTACAAGAAGAAACGAATGAGCGCTGAACAGGCTTTGGAGCTTATTCAGGACGGAGATTCCATGTTTTCCGCTCAGGCTGCGGCGGAGCCCCAGGCCATCCTGTCCAAGCTACAGCATTTGAAGGAGACGGGGGTAAAAGGCACTACTTTGAACTCCTGCCTTCCCATTCAGTATTATGATGCGATGAAGGATCCCGAGATGGCAGGTATCATGAGCCACAACGGCTGGTTCTTTACCGCCGGACTCCGGGACGCGCAGAAAAAGAAGCTGGTCAGCGCCGTTCCTCAGAGCTCCACCTCCGTTCTGCGAAAGTCTCTACAGCGCCTGCAGGCCGAGGGCCGCCGGCCCGTGGTGCTGGCCACGGTCTCCCCCATGGACTCCCACGGCTACTTTTCCCTCTCGGTCAGCGCAATCTATGAGCGGGACCTGATCGATCAGGGTGCGCTGGTTCTGCTGGAGGTCAACCCCAACTTTCCGCGCACCTTTGGTGATACACAGGTACATATTTCCGAGGTGGATGCCCTTGTGGAGTCCGACCGCCCTATCCCCACCAAGTCCCTGGTGCCCTACACCGAGGTAGACAAAAAAATTGGCGCCTTTGTGGCCTCTCTTGTAGAGGACGGCTCCACCATCCAGCTCGGTATCGGCAACATCCCAAACGCCGTAGCAAATGAGCTGAGGAGCAAGAGGCATCTGGGAATCCACACGGAAATGTTTACCGAGACCATGGTGGATCTCATTGAGTGCGGCGCGGTGGACAACTCCCAGAAGGGCTTTATGAACGGTTTTTCCGTGTGCTCCTTCACCATGGGCAGCCAGAGGCTCTATGACTTCGTCCACAACAACCCCTCCGTGCTCTTTAAATCCTCCACCTTCTCAAACGATCCCTACACCATTGCCAGAAACAACAAGTTTGTCTCCGTCAACGCAAGCCTGGAGATCGACCTCACCGGACAGTGCGCCTCTGAAACCGTCGGCAACCTTCAGTGGTCCGGCACCGGAGGGCAGTCTGAGACGGTACAGGGCGCGCAGATGTCCCCGGGCGGGAAATCCATCATTGCAATGCATTCCACCTATTCGGCCACAGATGCAGACGGCAAAGAGGTGCTGCACTCAAAAATTGTCCCCTTCCTGGCGCGGGGCGCCGCGGTCACCACTTCCAGAAACGACACCGACTACGTGGTCACGGAGTATGGTATCGCCTGGCTGCGGGGACTGAATATCAGGGAGCGGGTTGAGGCCCTGGTCAAAATTGCCCACCCGGACTTCCGGGACTGGCTGAGAGAAGAGGCCGAACGGAATATGATTTGGTAAGTTGGGACGGGCCAGAGTACCTCCGGAGCTTGTCCGCCCTTTAAATTCCATTATTATTCTTTAATGGAAATATAGTGCTTTTACTGTCCTGACCTAGCGTTAAGCGAGCGCCTCCCAGTACGGAATCATTGGATAAGAAAGAGAGGAAAACGTATGGAGATCATCAGCGTAATTGGCATGGTTCTTGGCGTTGCAGTCCTGATCTATTTGACCTTTAAGGGTGTCAACGGCTTTGTGGCATCCCTGGTCGGCTCGATTATCGTGATTGTAAGCAGCGGGCTCCCGTTCTGGGGGACTCTGACCGGCACCTACGCGGCCTCCCTCGGAAGTACCTTCGGCTCGTACCTGTTTCTGTTCACCATTGGTTCGGCTTACAGCGAGCTGATGAAAAAGAGCGGCGCCGCCGAGTCTATCGCAAATTTTCTGTTCGCCTTCCTCGGCGTGAAAGCCACCGTCGCCGGAACCCTGATTATTACCTTCCTTTTGGCCTATGGCGGTGTAAATGCATTTATTATTATTTTTGCCGTCTATCCCGTGGCTGTGCCCATGTTCCGCAAAGCCAATGTCTCAAAACTCCTGATGCCCGCCATCTTCCTGTATGGAGCCGTGGTTCTGAATGTCGTTACCCCGGGCGCCCCCTCTATGCTGTGCATCGCATTGTCCGAAAAGCTGGGCGTCACCACCTTTGCGGCCCCCACGATGGCAATTGTGCTCCTTGTAGTGGCTTTCGGCTTCGGCATTTTCTACTTCACCTGGGCCTCCAACTCCCTGCGTGCCCGTGGAATTGGCTTTGTAGCCTCTGAGAGCGACGCCGAACTCATCGCCGGAAGCACCAGCGGTAAGGAACTGCCCCCCATTCACCTGGCTATTCTGCCCTATATTGTCATTATTGTGCTTAAGCTGGTGCTGGCCAACTCCATGAGCGCCTCCGACGGCATCAACACCGCCATGGGCGTGGGCGCTATTGTTCTAATTATTACCAATTATAAGTATCTCAAGGGCCACATCGTTCAGGACCTGGTTACAGGCTTTACCTCCAGCATCAATCCCCTGCTGCTGACCGCCGCGCTGATGGGCTTTGCGTCCGTCGTCAATGCCTGCGCCGGTTTCCAGTACTTCATGAACTTTGCGATGATGCTCGCCGACAAAATGAACCCCTACATCTCCGCCGTCATCGTAACCAACGTATTTTCCGGTATTACCGGCGCCTCCCTCAGCGGCACCCAGATCTTCTGCAGCACCATGGCCGACCAGTTCATGTCCCTGGGCACCGTCAATCCCCAGGCGCTCTACAAGGTCGTCGGCATGGCCGCGATGGGCATGGACACGCTGCCCCACTGCCCCACCTTCGTTATGGAGGCCCAGGTCTGCGGCGTGACCACCAAGGAGTCCTACCCTCACGTACTGGTCATGACCGTGATCACCCCCATCGCCCTGGCGCTGATCGCTGCAACAATGGCAATCATCGGGCTGATCTGATCACTCAGAGTCCACATAAAACGGACCGGTCCGAACGGGTCAGCACCGCGCAATCGGATGCCGACCCGTTCCGCTTTTGCCTTCAGGAAAACAGCCATTCTATGTTACAGAAAGGGAACGAAACGATATGGCAAAGATATTAACCGCCCGCCAAGCGGTAGACACCTATTTTTACGATGGGGCAACTGTGACGTTCGGCGGCTTTGCAAACGGTCTGATGCATCCGGAGGAGATTATGGTTGCGCTGGAGGAGGCCGCCAGGAGCAGTGGACACCCGAGAGGGCTGAGGGTCGTGTATGCGTCCGGGCAGGGCGACAGCGGCGAGCGGGGGCTTAACCACCTGGCTGTAGACGGGATGTGCACAACGGTGATCGGCGGACACTGGGGCTTGGCGCCCAAGCTGGGAGGGCTGGCGGCGGAGAATAAGCTGGCGGCCTACAACCTCCCCCAGGGGGTCATCTCCGGGCTGTTCCGGGAGATCGCCGCGAAGCGGCCCGGCGTGATCACCCACGTCGGCCTGGACACCTTTGTGGACCCCCGCCTGGAGGGCGGAAAGATGAACCGCGCCGCCCATGAAGCGGGCGATATGGTCAAGCTGATTGAGCTGGAGGGCGAGGAAAAGCTCTTTTATCCCGCCTTCCCCATTGATATCGCAGTTATCCGCGCGACCTATGCCGACGAGCGCGGCAACTGTACCTTTGAGCGGGAGGGTGTCTACGCCGAGGCCCTGGCCCAGGCGCAGGCCGCCCATAACTCCGGCGGCAGGGTCATTGTCCAGGTGGAGAAGGTGGTCTCCTACGGCTGCCTGGACGCACGGCTCATCCGCCTCCCCGGTATCTATGTGGATGCGCTTGTGGTGGCCCGGCCGGAGAACCACATGCAGACCTTCGGCACCCAGTATGACCCCGCCTTTTCCGGAGAGATCCGCACCCCTCTGAATGCTCTGTCCCCGCTGCCGATGGGTACGCGGAAGATCATTGCCCGGCGGGCGGCCATGGAACTGACCCCCTGTGCGGTGACCAATCTGGGCATCGGCATGCCGGAGGGCGTAGCCTCTGTGGCGGCAGAGGAGGGACTGGAGAGCATGGTGCTCACAACCGAGGTGGGTGCCGTCGGCGGCGTCCCGGCCGGCGGCATGGATTTTGGCGCCGCCACCAATGTGGACTGCATTCTGGAGCAGCCGGTTCAATTCGACTTTTATGACGGGGGCGGACTGGATACGGCATTTCTCGGCCTGGCCCAAATGGACGGGGACGGGAATGTGAACGTCAGCAAATTTGGCCCGAAGATCGCCGGATGCGGCGGCTTCATCAACATTACACAGAACGCCAAGAAGGTGGTCTACTGCGGTACCTTCACCGCCGGCGGCCTGGAGGTCTCAGCCGCAGACGGTACGCTGAAGCTCCTCCGGGAGGGCAAGGTCAAAAAGCTGGTCAGGCAGGTGGAGCAGGTGACCTTTGCGGGCCGCTACGCAATCAAGCATAACCAGCCCGTCCTCTATATCACTGAGCGGGCGGTGTTTGCCCTCACACCGGAGGGCGTCGCGCTCAAAGAGGTCGCCCCGGGCGTGGACATCCAGCGCGATATCCTTGACCAGATGGAGTTCACACCAGTCATCACAGATGTAACGACTATGGACAGCCGCATCTTCCGGGAGGAGCGAATGGGGCTTGCGCAGCAGAACCCCAGCTCAAGCGGAACAACGCAGGAACAGGAGGTCAAACAATGCTTATTCGGGAAATGAAGCTGGGCGACAGCGCCAGCGTGACCAAGACCGTGACCGAGACGGACGTATACCTGTTTGCCGGCATCACCGGCGATCTCAATCCCGCCCACACCAACGAGGTTTCCGCCAGCCAGACCCAGTTCGGCGGCCGGATTGCCCACGGCATCCTGGGGGCCGGTTTTATCTCCGCAGTGCTGGGCATGAAGCTGCCGGGGCCCGGCACCATCTATCTGGGCCAGGAGCTGAAATTCACCAAGCCGGTCTATATCGGGGACACCGTCACGGCGACCTGTACCGTCCAGGAACTGTTTCCGGAAAAGAATATCGTCAAGCTGGACACCGTATGCACCAACCAGCACGGAGACGTGGTGATCAAAGGCGTGGCTACCGCCATGCCGCCGAAGGAAGCGTAGCATACAAAGTAAAATGGGAGCCTGGCGCCGCACGTTGCGCGCCAGGCTCCCATGCTGTTTTGACTTCGGAGGCGGCGTACCTCACATACCACCTCCGCGGATTTTGGCCAGCACCGCCACACACTCCACATGCTTATCATTGTCCAAACTTAATTCCATGTTTTCCCCAATGATCGGCAACTTGAATTTGATTGATTTGAGCCACTGTCCGTTTGGCTGACGCTCCGGAAAGATTTGTATTTCTGAAATCAAAGCTTCTATAAATCTTCTCCGTTCTACATCATTCATCACCCCGTATAGTTTTTCAAAGTAAATCAAAACTTTATAGATATTATCTGCGGTTAGCTTTTCGGCTTCAATAGCCTGCTTTTTCGCCCTTGCCTCAACCAGAAGGTTTTCTTCCTCTTCTATCTTATCATACATTCGATAAAGCCTGTCATCAAGATCTGCTTTTCGTTTAATATAGTGACGATCATCAGGATCTAGCGAATCTATTTCTTCCATCAATTTGGATTTAGTGGAATAATACTGACGAAGCTGCTTTTCGTGGTTCGCCAGCTCCTGATCTATTGTGGAAGTGTCTACCTTCATATTGATTTTTTCCTGCATCATCGCGGCAAATTTAGGCTTGCTGACTAATGCTACTATGATTTCTGCGACTGCATCATCCAATAGTTCCTCGTTGATTTGCTTTCTGTAATCGCACTTATGTCCACGGGTCATAGTACGGTGCTTGCAACCATAATAATAAAAATCTTTGTACTTTGTTCCGTCCTTTTTGTGTTTGATACATTTGTTTCCATACATTCCTGCACCACACACGGGGCATTTTACAATGCCCGAAAGCAGATGAGTTTTCGTATCTTTTCCCTTATTCACATGCTCATATTTTTTTGCTTGAGCAAGTAGTTTGACCTGTGCTGCCTGCCAGACTTCTTCGGAAACAATGGCTTCATGCAATCCATCAACCAGTAAATAATTCTCTTGTTCTACAAGATGATAGTCATTTCTGGTTCCATGTACTTTTTCTGTCCTTCTACGTCCATAGGCGATTTTGCCACAATATACTGGATTTCTTAGTATTAAGCGAACCAAATGGGCATCAAACAGAGGATTTTTTCCATTTTGCCGTTGTATTTTTCGTATTCCGTGATTTTCCAGATATTTAGCAATGCCATTTGAACCAATATTGGTATTCACATACTGATCAAATATCACACGAATTGCAACTGCCTCTTCCTCGTTTATTTCCAGTTTTCCATCCACAAGCTGATAGCCATACGGTGCGAATCCGCCGTTCCATTTTCCTTCTCTGGCCTTTTGGATACGTCCTTCCATTGTTTGGACACGAATATTTTCCCTCTCAATTTCAGCAACTGCCGAGAGAACGGAAATCATCAGTTTACCAGCATCCTTAGAAGAGTCTATCCCATCCTCAACGCAGATTAGATTCACTCCAAAGTCCTGCATTATCTGCAAAGTCGAAAGAACATCTGCCGCATTTCTCCCGAAACGGGATAATTTAAAGACAAGGACATAAGAAACTCCGTCTTTTCCTTCTTTAATATCATCCATCATTTGGGAAAATTGTACTCGTCCTTCAATGGATTTTCCGGACTTACCAGCATCCTCATATTCTCTTACAATTTCATAATCATTGTACTCTGCAAAAGCTTTCATTCTTGACTTCTGTGCGTCCAAAGAGTAGCCGTCAATCTGCATTGTTGTTGACACTCTGGTGTAGGTATAAACCTTTACTTTTCTCTTATCCATACACAACCTCACTCATAGTGCCACTGATGTGCACTACATAATCATCATACATCGGTTCAGTCTCAAAATGTTTGGACTATATAATCACGATGTAATTATATCATGCAGCTTCTTTGATTTCAACTGATTCACACTTTAAATCAATAAACTCACTAAGATTTTTCTTTTCTTTAGGGTCTGGCAAACTGTCAATATCTAAAACATCCGCATACTTCTCGATTAAACCAGCAAGCAAATCTGCAAGGCCATTCCATTCATCTCCCATAAGCCATTTCTCCCAAAAGCAAAAAGAAATAAGTATGAAATCCCATCAAACATTTATCACCTCTCTATATCAAAGAAGTGCTGCGCCGGTTATCCCGACGCAGCACCGCTTATCCTTTATTTTTTGTATCGTATTATCTGGACAGCAGGACTGTCCATCGGCACACCCCCGATACAGGGAATATTCAAGCCGGTTCAGGGTTGGTCAGCCGGATGGCTGCTGAAGCCGCCGCATACCGCCGATAGGTGGTTGGCACCATATTCGCAGTAAGTTTCGGTGAGTGGCACGGTTCCTTGCGCTGCGCGTCCTGGCACTTTCCAGCCCACCACAGGCCGGTCATCAGCCACCAAATAACCGCTCGGCCCCTTTGATGTTATCGTGTTGACGGATGCTCTGACCATCCGCAGGGGGTTATGGCGTTTGTGCTATGCGATGCTCGACGCAGCACTCAAAAACTTGAATACTGAATATGAACGGATTGCCCGCTGTTTTTCAAGGTACATAGTCAAAAGGGTTCTCTAAAATCCCTTTCACTATATAGGAGGGAAAACGGGCAATCGTTGATAGTTACGCGGCAATATTTTTTCGGACTTTTTTTAAAGCTGACTGCACGGATCGCATGACAGCTGATTTATTGCAATCTTGCATTTTCGCTATCTCCGAATAGGAGTAGCCGTAGAAAAAATGGAGAATAAAGCGCCACCGTTGCAACGGAGGAAGCTGCTCCAAAGCGCGGCCAATTTCCTGCAAGGTTTCCAGACGCTCAGCAGTTTCTTCCAGCGGCTCCGTAGCCAGATCGAAGAGCAGACAGTTATCGAAAGACTTGCCTTCGATATGCTTTCGACGTTCATACCGTTGCCGTTCTTCCTGCTTTCGGCTTTCCTCATAAACACGGTAGATTTCAAGGGATACCTCCACATCAATGGGGCGGTGATCGGCATTCAGGATTTTGACAAGATACATAGAACGCCCTCCTTTATGCAACACGAATCAGCGCGATGATTTTATCATCATCCTGTGGGTCAACAAGGAGCGGGCACGGCTGGGCAGCCGCAGCATCAGGCGGGGGTACAGGTTTCGGCCCAGGGTCTGTCAGGATGAGAAGCGATTCTCCAGGAGCCAGACGAATTACTTTAACGTTTTTCAGCATATTAAAACACCTCCGATTTTTTCTGAGGGCTTGTCCCTCTATACATCGGAGATGCCAGAGTCTCGAAATTAAAGGGTGCTGCTAATTTTATTGAGCTGAATAAGCAAAGGCAAGGGCAGCATCACAAGAATGCTGCCCTTGCTTTCACTTATTTAGCTAAAAAACTGCGGAGCCGATGAAAGGCTCTCTGAAGCAGAAGTGTGACTGCCGTCGGGGAACAATCAAGAATAACTGCTATCTCCTTGTACTGATACCCCTTCCAAAAGGCCAGCTCTATGGCACACCGCTGCCGGTCTGTCAAACGGCGTAGACCATAGGCCAGCTTTTCATTTCGGACAGTATCAATAAAGTCCTCCTCCAGAAGTTGCTCGATGAAATCGTCCTGGATATGGATAGACCGTTCCCTGTATGTAAGTTCCTCGCTCATACTCTCCAGAGAGTAACAGTGATACCGGAACCGGCGGTCAGAATTTGCAATGATGCGATCCTCCTCGTTAAGGATCGCAGCCCAATTTTTCTCGGCCATAAGCCTGTTCTCCTTTCTGATGTTTGTCTGCATGGGCTGGCAGACAAACGGAGGAGAACGGCACCCGACTGGAACATATAGTGAGCAACAAAAAGCGTCTGGCTGTTCAACTGTCAGCCAGACGCTATCTAATATATTTTGATGTTTTCTTTCAAATAGTGTTTTGCACTTGTTCCCCTGTTCGGGGGACAGACTTTTTTTGACAGGTTAATCTCTGTCGAATTGTGTCGAAGCAGTGTTCGCTTCACGACGACTCCCTCCTAAAGCCGCCGTGTTTTTTAGCGTGTGGTCGTCATTCCTTCGGGGATACAAAAGAGCGGCGGCCTTGAAATGTGTTTCAAAACCGCCACTGGGTAATGTATGTAAAATGAGCGCACGAAAGTATCTGCCCCGCAACGGTTTTTTTCTTTTCCCGTCAAGCGGGCAGATAGTAATTTGTTTTCAAATTGACGTTATTATTTATTTCCTTTCAGGAATAGCGTTTCTTTCTACCATAGACAATTCTTTGTGAAGATGTAAGGCCATGAATACAGTAATCACAGCGGCCATAACATCAGCGATTGGTTGGGCATACAGAATACCGTTTATTCCCCACACAGCAGGAAGAAGTAAAATGACTGGAATAAAACAAATGCCTTGTCTGCATACACCCAAGAAAAAACCGGCCGCACCTTTGCCCAGAGCGAGGAACAGTGAAGAATATACGGTATAAAAGCCAAAAAGAATAAAAGAAAAACCGCTGGCCCTCAAAGATTTTGCTCCTACAGAAATCATTTCAGCATTGCCATTTGTAAATTGGGAGATTATTTGCGTGGAGAAAATCGCCATCAGCAGCCCTACGATCAAGCAGAAAACGGTAGACCATACAATGGATGTTTTGATTGCTTCACGCAGGCGGTCGAACTTTTTCGCTCCGTAGCTGAAACCTGCAATCGGTTGAAAGCCTTTAAGAAAACCAAATACTACAAGGGTTCCCATAGAGGTAATTCGCGTCACGGCCCCCATGCCAGCAATAACCGCATCGCCATAGCTGTTGGCAGAACGGTTAATCAACGCGATTGAAAGGCTGGTGAGCAGCTGGAATGCTAATGTAGGAATACCGATTTTCAAAATCTCCGCCATCATCTGCCGAGAAGGAGCAAAGTGTTTTACGCTAAAAGTAAAGGCGCTTCTTTTCTGAAAAACATATATCAAATAAACCAACGTAGACACCATCTGCGAAATAGCTGTTGCAATCGCTGCGCCAGTCACACCCATGCCAAATGCGTATATAAAGAGAGGGTCTAAGGCGATATTCAGTATCGCCCCCAAAAGCAAAGCGCACATAGTTGTTTTTGCAGCTCCCTCACTACTCACAATGTTATTCATGGTTACGTTGAATACATTGAAAATGCAGGACAGCACATAAATCCTTCCATACGTTAAAGCATAGGGCATGATTGTGTCAGTTGCACCTAGCATTACGAGCAAAGGTTCAAGGAAAATCGTGGCGATTAAAATAATAACAGCTCCAATTAAGACGCTACTATACAGTGCTGTGTTGGCGACTTTGTTTGCGGTATCTTTATCCCCACTCCCCAGCAATCTCGAAAGATACGAGGCGGCACCATTACCGAACATCAACCCTAGGCCGACTACGACTTGTCCCAGAGGGAAAATAATTGAAATGGCCCCCATTTGGCTATCGCCTAATGCTCCGACAAAATAGGCATCTACTAAATTGTAGAGAGCGTTAATCAGCATCCCAATCATGATCGGGACACCGAGTGACATCAGAGCTTTCGGAATGGGGGCATTCCCCAAAAGCTCCAATTTGTTGTTTCGTTCCATTGTAAATACTCCTTTCTTTTGGGTGTAATTTAGAGTAGTATAAATTACACTACATACCCGTAATGATTATACTACTATAAATTATAGTAAATGTCAAGAGTGTTCCCCTTTTCTCCTTGACAAACGGTATAAAATCAAATACTATATTTTATAGTGGTGTTCCCAATCCGGTTCACGGATAGAAGGACACAGAAAGGACGATATTGCATGGCTACGATAGATTTAATCGTGTTAGGAATACTGAATAAAGAGCCTATGAGTGCTTATGATATTCAAAAGCTGGTGGAATATAGGAACATTTCAAAATGGGTGAAGATCAGCACCCCTTCTATTTATAAAAAGGCTATTCAGTTGGAGGAAAAGGGACTAATCAAAGGGGAAACTGTGAAAGAAGGGAAGATGCCCGAAAAGGCTGTATATTCTCTGACTGAAGCTGGAGAAGCGGAGTTTGAGCGACTTATGTTTGAGATTGCCTCTAAGCCCATCAGCATTTTTTTGGATTTTAATGCCGTAATTGTGAACTTAGACTCATTACCGCCAGAAAAACAAAAAGAGTGTATTGCAGAGATTGAGGATAATATCAAGACGCTGAAAGCCTATTTGGAAACCAATATCGCAGAAAAGGAAAACAAGACAGGGATACCCGCAACAGGTATGGCGGTTTTACGGCAACAATTTGTATTAGTAAAAGCCATTGAAGATTGGATCACGTCTTTAGAAATTGAATAACTTAAGTGTCGAAGGAACCCAATTAGAAAGCGCCGGACGCAACAGCCTAATGACCTAGCATCCGGCGCTTTCTGTTTATCGACAGGTGATTTATGAATTATAAAGTTTGACAAAGCAAAGGCAAGGGCAGCATCATAAATGCTGCCCTTGCCTTCACTTACTCAGCTAAAAAGCTGCGGAGCCGGTGAAAGGCTCTCTGAAGCAGAAGCGTGACCGCCGCCGGGGAACAATCAAGGATAACCGCAATCTCCTTGTACTGATACCCCTCCCAAAAGGCCAGTTCTATAGCGTACCGCTGCCGGTCTGTCAAACGGCGCAAACCATAGGCCAGCTTTTCATTTTGGACGGTATCAATAAAGTCCTCCTCCAGCAGTTGCTCGATGAAATCATCCTGGATATGAATAGACCGTTCCCTGTATGTAAGTTCCTCGCTCATGCTCTCCAGAGAGTAGCAATGATACCGGAACCGACGGTCAGAATTTGCAATGATACGATCCTCCTCTTTGAGGATCGCAGCCCAATCTTTTTCGACCATAAGCCTGTTCTCCTTTCTGTCGTTTGTCTGCGTGGGCTGGCAGACAAACGGAGGAGAACGGCATCCGATAGAAACGCATAGTAGGCAACAAAAAGCGTCTGGCTGTTCAACTATCAGCCAGACGCTATCTAATGCATTTTGATGTAGTGCTTTGTACTTGTTCCCCTGTTTAGGGGATGGGCTTTTTTTGGCAGGTCAATTTCTGCCGGATTGTATCGAAGCAATGCTCGCTTCACGGCGACTCCCTCCTCAAGCCGCCGTGATCTTTAGCGTGTGGTCATCATTTCTTTGAGAAGTAAAGGACGGCGGCTCTGATTTGTTCAAAGCCGCCGTAAAATGTAATGATGGCATGGTGATTGTCTGCTGAACGACGGCTTTTTTCTTTTGCCGTCGCCCGGCAGATGAGAAGTTATATTTTGATGTGTTATGGCATTTTTACATGGTTATGAAATCATCTCCATTCAAATTTAGCTTTTCTTCTGAATAAGCGTTTTCCGTTCCCAACCCTTACTTTGAAAATAGAAAAATCCTACAATGGCAGGGAGGATTGGAGAAAGGGCCTGCCCATAATAAATACCAGGAAATCCAATATCGAATGTAAAGGCAAGAAGCCAGCTCACCGGTAGACGTACAATCACCGCATCTAGCAGCGCATTGAGCATAGCGATATTTGCAGCGCCTACCCCAATCGCAAAAGAGTCCAACGTATACATGGCAGCATAAATTAGGCTGTTGACACCACAGCAAACCCGCAGATAGTACACCCCATCATTGATTACTTCAGCACTGGTACTGCCGAAAAGCAGGATCAGTTGTTCGGCAAAAATCTGAACGCCGATTACAACAACAAGAGTTACAGAAATATTCAGCAACAAACCGATCTTAACTACTTTCCGCGCCCGTTTTATCTCCCTAGCACCTATGCACTGGCCTACCATCGCTGTAACCGCTTGCCCGATAGCCCAACAAGGCATACCAGCAAAAGTATTGATCTGCAATCCGACGCCAGAAGCAGCAGATACAGAAGTACCAAATTGATTTAGCATACCTGTTACAAGCAGATAGGCCGTGTTTACTACCACCATTTGAATTGCCGTAGGTAGACCAACTTTAAGGATAGAAACCAGTTTATCTATTTGGAAAGTAAACTTCTTGTGAGCATTAGCAGAGAAAAATACTTTGTGCTTTCTTAAATAGAAAATAGAAATCACAAAAGAAATCCCCTGGGCTGTGATAGTGGCATAAGCGGCCCCGGCCGTTCCCATTCCAAAGGGGCCTACCAGTAAAATGTCCAAAACAATATTGATAATCGTGGCAATCCCTACGAAATAAAGAGGGGATTTAGAGTCACCTAAGCCTTTGAGCACGGAACACACAGCGTTATATCCAAAGACAAATATTGTTCCCCAGCAAATGATCTTCATGTAATCGCAGGCATCTTGATATGCGTCTGCCGGAACATTTAATACCCGAAAAAGCGGCTGGTAAAATGCCAAACCGATAACAGTTACAAGCAGAGCAGAAACAAAAGAAAGTACAGCCAGCGTTTGGAAAGTTTCAGTTTGTCCTTTTTTATCATTTGCCCCTTTGTATTGAGCAATCAAGACGGCTCCGCCCATTGTCATACCAATACAGATGGAGTTAATAATATAGCATAGCTTCGATGCGTTATTGATGGCTGCCAGACCCGCATCACCTACAATTTGTCCGACTACCAGCATATCCACTACGTTGTAGAATGATTGCAGGATATTTGCCAGAAGCAGCGGGAACGCAAAAGCAGCCAATTTCTTTGATACGCTCCCGCTTAAGAGATTTTGTTCTTCGGTCATATCAATTCCCCTTTCAAAAAAGAGGACACACAAAACCGTGCGCCCTCTGCATAGTTGCCCTAAAATGGGCATAACAAAAGGCCACAAACAAAACATTGTCTGTGGCCTAAACAGTCAAACTTTTATTGTTGATCCGTTAAAAGGGTATAAAAACCAAAGGCAGTCTATATCTGCCTCGGCCTCCCCGTTTATAGACCAACGTTTCGAAAAGGCTCCGCACAATGTTTCGTGGTATAAACTTGTTTGGAGCCGAAATCAATGCCAACTTTTCCGAACAACATCATGCTCACCTCTTTCCTAATAATATATTTTCAAGTATAAGCATTTTTGTCCTCTTTGTCAAGTTGGAGCGGGTGTCGTTTTCCCTTGTAAGGCTTCAAAGAATAACGCCATTGGCTACTCTAAGTAGCCAATAAAAAGCTACTTATAAATCATTTTGAATACCTCACATTCACAGTACAATACTATATGTGAGGTGACGGAGCGTGGCTAAGAAAAAGCAACAGACCGTTTATTCCTTTGGCTCCTCGCTCCGGCGTGCAAGAGAAAAACGAGAATATACTCGTGAACAAATTGCCGAACGGGCGGGGATTAGTCCTCGTTTTGTTTCTGCAATAGAGAATGATCGTCGCAAGCCAAGTTTGGATGTGTTAATTAGGCTTGTTCATTCCATTGGAGCATCTTTTGATGAAGTGCTTGCGCCGCAGTCAATTCCGGAGGAATATACAGCCGATAGGATCAAACGTCTTATTACACAGTGCAGCCAACGAGATCAGGAACTTGTTTTGGCACTCATCGACCAAATGTTAGATAGCAAAGAAGAAAAGCAGTAGCACAGGTGTGGGTTTATACATCTGTGTTGCTGCTTTTGCAGTTCTGCCATTGTCCTTATTTTCGTCTTTTTGTGTAATAGCAGATATATTGACTTTGTGGGTAGTCAAAGGAAAGTGGAGTATCTACGACCTATTTTGCAAGCAATGGAAAGGAATATCCTTTCCCGCTTGTTGGGGGGTTCCCCAAACCCCCGGCCCGACAAAAATGTGCGGGCCGAACACCATGCGGGGCATGGTGGCTTGCGCGTCCAAAAGGACGCTTCTCTGCCGGAGGCATAGCAAAAGCCGGAGGCCGCGTCAAGGGTAAATAAATGCGCGCGCACCCCTGACACAGCCCCAGGCTTTTCCTTTTGGGCAGACAAGGCGACAAACCTGCAAAGCGGTTTTACCGGCCCCGTTCCTGATTGTTTTCTTTCTCCTGCTGGTACTCCTGCACCTGCTCAATCCTTAATAGTGCGTCCACATTGGCTTTCACCGTCTGCAATTCCTGGTTCTCTTTCCTAAGCTGCTTATAATCTTCATAGGCGGCCCTTTTCTTCGCCAGCAGGTCGCTGTACTCTGCCTGCAAGGTTTTGACCATCGGCAGCTTCTTTTCTCCAAATTCATCAAAGGCTCTTTTGGCAGCTTCGTGTAAAAGCAGTTCCGCTTCATGGGCTGCCCGGAACCGTGCCTTTTCCCTGGGGCTGGCTTTCCGGTAGGCCACATAGGTGTCGCGTGTTTTCGCATAATTGATGATATGCTTTTTCAGATCGGCGATCTGCTCCATCCGGTGTTCATACTGCTTGATAGCCGTTGCCGTTTTTTCAAAATTCTCTGATACGGACGCGGCCCTCGCTGCCAGCAATTCATAGTCCGTGATATTATGCTCGGTCAGATAATTCAGCGTTTTTGCCGCCTCCTTCAGGTTGTGGATTTTCAGCCAGCGTTCATAACCCGGCCCGCGTCCCTGCAAGCGGCTCTGAATGTCCAAAAGCAGATTGACCCGCCCATTCTTTTGAAGCGGTGCGGCTCGCCGGCGCGGGCGTTTTACAGGCTGTCCAATGCGCTCTTTTATGGCCTCCGGCGTGTAGTCGGCCCCCAGCGTTTTTGCACGGGTAAACCGTTCCTGTCCCTCGCTGGCCAGACGAAAACTCAATGCTTTCCGCGTGGTCTGAATCTCATATCCTTCCCGGCGCATGGCCGCCAGAAATTCATCATAGCTGGACACCGTAGGCAGCACCCGGTCAATCGTCCGGCGCAGCTTATCCTTCCAGCTTGTGCCGCGCCGTGCGTTCGCCCACTCTGCATAGTGTTTGCCCTTTTCTTTTGGCTTTTCAATCACAGACAGACCGTGATCCCGGCATAGACGGTCATTGATTTTCCGGATCGTCTGGTAGGTATTCTGGTAGTTATTGAATTTATGGGTGCAATCCAGGGTAGTGCTGTTAAATTCGATGTGACAGTGGATGTGCTTTTTATCCACATGGGTGGCAACAAGGAACTGGTGCTGCCCGCCAGTGAACTCCAAAGCAAGTTGATACCCCAGCTTGTTCGCGTCCTCTGGTGTGATTTCACCAGGCTTAAAGGACTGGATGATCAAGTAGGAAATCACATCTTTTTCCGGGTCGCGTTTCCGGCCGGTTTCCGCTTCATAGATCTGCTTGCTGAGTGCAAATTCCTGCCACGCGGTATCTGCGCTGCACTGATAGGATGACACCAGCATCCCGCATTTCGTCTTATCCGGATTTTTATCATAGTCAATCCGGTCTTTCAAGATCGCCGCAATACTCCGGCCCTCACTGGCGTGTCGCGGTTTAATTTTTGAAATTGCGATATTAGGCCTCCTATTCTTAAATAAGAAAAAGAGCAAAGTACTCCAAAGCACTTTACTCTTTTGATTTAGGGCTGTGAAACCCCATCTAACAATACATTACCATCAAATGACATTTTTAGCTGTTCTGGACGTTGTTCTAAATCCTCGACGCGCTTTGTTACCTTCTTTGACAGATCATTTGCAACTTGTTTAAGAAAATCAACACATTTTCCTTGTCCCCATAAATTCGAATCAATTTCACTTTGGTAACTTTGAATTAAAATTGGTAAGACTTCGATATATAAGGTCAGCAAAATTGTCGAAATCAGTTCTGGAGCACTGCAGCCTTCTGATATAAGCGCACCTAAATAGCGTTCTTCTGTAGTGGCAACAGTATTTCTGTTGCTAAGAGTAACTTCAATATTGCTATGCTCTCTATATGCTATATCAAGCGTGATTTGATTTAAATTTTGACTCTCCAAAAGAAACGATAGTGTACTAATAATATTCATTACAGATTCGCCAACAGCACTAACCCTTGTAAGCATATCTTCAGTATTACCCTTAAACCCTCGTACATAATCAATTGTCAAATCAGCCAAAGAATCGCTTTCGCTTTCAATTGTGTTATTACCACTATAAACTTTATGAATAAGCCAAATGAAAAAATCCCCCGTTAATGGTAAATCATTTTTAACGATTTCACCTTTCCCTGAATAAAACAACATTTTCCGTAAAATCGCTTGTGCTCCACTGTTTCGGCTTATGATATACCTAAGGCGACCACTACTTATATATGGAATAATAAAGCCTGTTTTTTTAATCGACATATCTTCGTCTGCTTGCATACTAGATGAAATCTGGTCAACCGAATATGTATAAAAATTATACTCAATCGTTTTGCCATTCAACGTAATTTGCTTATCTTTATCAAACTCTTTTTGAATATGCCAGTTAATATAACTAGTAGAGCTTCCAACAGTTTCATCTGGATGGGAAGCAAGTAACTGCGTCTCGACAAAGGTCAAATCTGAATTTTTTTCGTCAATCCATCGCGTTGTTGTAATAGTTTGCATATGCTACCCCCTATTTTGAATTTTGACACTATTGGTTGTTAATTTGACTCCAAAATGCTTTATTGGAGAAAGCAACTCTGGTTGGAGCACAACAGTTAAAATTTCATCACCTTTTGTACGAATTAAAGGTATTGTTGTCGTAACTGTAGCACTTTGTTCATCAACAATAGCGTTTGCCGATAAAATAGTATCAAACTTCCAGATAAGTGTATTACCTGAATATAACATCATCTGGCTGTTTTGTGGTATTTGCGAGGTTAACCAGTTAGGCAATTCCAAAGACAATCGACAATTTTTTAGCCTTTTAACATTTCCCTTTAATTGAACCTTACAAGAAATACTGGTAACTCCTGCAGTTTGATCACTGCATACAAACACTGGCGTATTCTTTATATTAATATCCTCTGCCTTTTGAAAAAAGATGCATTCAACCTCTGCCAGCGCATTTGAATATAAATGTTCCAGAATTTCAGCAAGTGCTTCTAAAATTGCAAGGTATAGTGTTAACCCTACATCAAATTTATAATCTTCTGGAACAAATGTAATGTACTCAAATACGTTGAATTGATTGAGAAAGAACACTGCTATTAGAGGAACGAGCAACGCCTTTAATAAAATTCTAATCGCTGAAGGTATTTTCATTGTAAACATCCCTCCACAAATTTAGCAAGTTTTGTGGATAGGATACAATAAGCTGACTCTGAAACGCTAAAGACACCATTTACCAATATCGAAGCAAGATAACTTAGATTGCCTTTTCCGCGGAAACATATTTCTTTTATATCAATTGAGTCAAATTTTCTCAAAAAGTCCAATCTTGTTTTAAGAACGCCCCAATAAGCTGGATTATTAGACAAACAGGAAACTATTTGATCGATTTCGTCCTGTAAATCTGCATCCTCGACAAAAAATGAAATACTGGTTATAGTAGAATTTCCCTCTGTCAGTAAAAATTCTGCAAGCTGGATCATAATATCAGATGTTATAATAACTTGCCTACAGTTTTTTTCTTGAGCCTCTTTTATAAACGTATAGTAATCTTTTGACAAATCATAACTTTCAACTTGTACAGTTCTTTCTGATATATTATAAAAAAGCTTTCCTGTTTTCATTTTCATAGATTCAGACTCACCTCCTAACCCCAATAGCATTATTAAGAACTTTCTTAAGGGCATACCACTACATTTTCATTATATGTGATTATGAGATAAAAGTAAAGACACGGTCGCATTACGTCCGTGTCTTTCTTTATCATTTTTAAATTGATTTTAACATCCGGTTAAAGTCAGCCACCCGCTCCGTCAGCCAGGAAGCTGCCATCGGCAGGCCATAGGGACTGACCAGCCATGCCAGTATCATAAACCCGATAAAGCCATCTATCCGACCGGCAAACAACACCAGCAGCCCGATCAGGAACAGCAGCACCGCCACGATACCGAGTATCATACCAGAGAACAGGCAAACGAAGCGGCAGAAGGCCACCAAAACCGTCAAAACAAGAACAATAGGGAATAGCAAAATTTTCAAAAGTATTCTCATAGGGGCGACCTCCTTAGAAGCTGGTTTACAAGCTGACTATATCACATTAAATCGTGAAAGTAAAGGCGTGATTTATAAATCCGACAGTTTCTCTAAAAGGGTACTGACCGCGCCCCAAAGCTCCCGGTATCGCTCCTGCAGGTCGGCCACATCCTCCTGATAGAGATTTCCCGTGCTGTTCACCCGTTTGGCGATCTGGTTTAGGTTGTTGGAGCAGTTACGCAGCAGGGACACCAGAGCCTTGAAGTCGGACATATCCACCTGCACCGCATACCCGTCCACCGCCATTTTCCGTAAGTAGGCCCGCTGGTTGTGAATGCCAAGCTGCGCCATCTTTTTCTCAATGATTTCCTTTTCCTGCGGCGACACCTTGAAGTAAAGGGGAATGGTGCGCCTGCTGCGTAGTTTCATCAGATTGCCACCTCCATATCCTTGCCTTTTTGCGGGGGGGAAGCGGTCGCCGCAGACTCAACCCCCAGGCGTTTTAACATTCCTTTGATAGAGGGTTTTCCTCCATCCAGTTCCTCGTTGTCCCGTTCTCGCTTACCGGAGGACTTTCCATCCATATTCAGGGCAATCCGCAGCACATTCAGGCGGGATGTCTTTTCAGCCAATTCCTGTTCCTGGGGGAAGGGGCGCTTCACTTCCAGTTTTGCTTCTTCCATTTGCGCGTTCAGGTTTTCCAGCTTACCGCGGTTCTGCTCCAAATTATCCGCGATGGCTGCCAGGGCATTTTCCAGACGGGCGATGTTGCCCACCGGGTCGCTCCCCAACTCAATCGTATGGGAAAGGCTGTGCTTCATTGTCACCTGGAATTTCTGTGTGGAAGTATCGGCCCATAGGGTCATGGGAAAGCCACGATACTCGCCCAGGGGCACCCGCTCCGCAACATCGGTCATTTTCGTACAGGCATCAATGATGGCCTGACCTGCGGCTTTACGCTCCGTGTAGGTCTGGCCTGCCACCGTGATGGAGAAATGCTCCTTATCCGGCAGAGGGTGGGCCTGCACGACGGCCAAATCCTGTTCCAATCCCGTGATCTGTTCCTGTGTGCGGTTGATTGCTTTCGGGAAAAACTGAATCAACCGATCTTCCAGTTGATACCGCTGGCCCTCATGGTTGGCTTTCAGAAGTTTCAGCTTCGTCACCTGGCTGTCCAGATCGGTCATCTCAATAATGCGCGGGTCACCGGAAGCCAGGGCCTTGACTTCGGCATAGCTTAAAGCGGCTTCGTCCACGTCCTCACAGGAACGGGAGGGATTTTTGCCGCTCATCAACTGGCCGATGAATTTCTGCTTGTTCTCCAAAATGCTCCAGTTATACGCGTCAAAGGTATTCTCTGTAACGTATTTATAGATCTTGACCGTTTTATTGATATTCCCTTGCCGCAGGATACGGCCTTCGCGCTGCTCAATGTCGGCAGGCCGCCAGGGGCAATCCAGATGGTGCAACGCGGCAAGGCGGGTCTGGACGTTGGTGCCCGCGCCCATTTTTGCCGTGGAGCCAAGCAGCACACGCACCTGTCCTTTTCGTACCTTTGAGAAAAGTTCTGCTTTCTGAACCTCTGTTTTTGCGTCATGGATAAAGGCGATTTCTTCCGGCGGTACTCCCTGGGCCATCAGCTTTTGCTTCATATCGTCGTAGACATTGAAGGAACCGTCCCCCTTTGGGGTGGACAGGTCGCAGAATACAAGCTGTGTCCCCTTGATTTCCTCCGTATCCCGCCATACCTGCAACACATTCCGGACGCAGGTGTTGACCTTGCTTTCCGGATCGTCCGGCAGCGCCGGGTCAGACAGCCGTTGATCCAGAGCAAGTTTACGGCCATCCGAGGTGATTTTTAACATATTGTCCTCGCGTGGCTCCACTTCACGGTTGCGTACCGCTTCGGCCCGTTCTCCCAGGTCGGCCACCAAATCCCGCTGGAAGTCGCTGGGGGTGGTGACTTCGGTGATTTTCTCCGCCTCCGGAACCGGCAGGCGCAGCATATCCGCCGTCTGAATGTCAGCGGCCTCCCGCCACATGGCCATGAGTTCCGGAAGATTGAAAAACTTTGCGAACCGGGTTTTACTGCGGAAGCCGGTTCCCTCCGGGGCCAACTCAAGGGCAGTGGTGGTTTCGCCAAAGTTGGCCGCCCAGCTATCGAAATGCTCCAGGCCGCTGGACTTTAGCAGGTCATATTGCAGGTAGCGCATCATGGTATAGAGTTCCACCATTGAATTACTGACAGGAGTGCCGGTGGCAAAGACTACGCCACGCCCGCCGGTGATTTCATCCAGATAGCGGCACTTTGCAAACATATCAGAGGACTTCTGTGCTTCAGACTGGCCGATACCCGCCACATTCCGCATTTTCGTTGCCAGGAACAAATTCTTGAACCCGTGTGCCTCATCCACAAACAGCTTATCGACGCCCAATTCCTCAAAGGTAATCACATCATCCTTGCGGCTCTGGTCGTTCAGCTTTGCCATCCGCACTTCCAGGCTCTTTCTGGATTTCTCCAACTGCTTAATGGTGTAGCGTTCCCCGTCCTGGGCCTTTGCTTCCTGAATGCCGTCGATCACCTGGTCGATCTGCTCCTGAAGGATGGCTTTCTGACGCTCCGGTGAAAGGGGAATTTTTTCAAACTGGCTATGCCCAATCACGACCGCGTCATAGTCGCCGGTGGCAATCCGGCTGCAAAACTTTTTCCGGTTCGCCGGTTCAAAATCTTTTTTGGTGGCCACCAGCACATTGGCTCCGGGATAGAGCCGCAGAAAATCCGCGCCCCATTGTTCGGTCAGGTGGTTTGGAACCACCACCAGGCTTTTCTTTGCCAGCCCCAGGCGTTTAGACTCCATTGCTGCCGCTACAATCTCAAAGGTTTTGCCCGCGCCCACACAATGGGCCAGCAGGTTGTTTCCTCCATAGAGCATCCGGGCCACCGCATTGCGCTGGTGGGGTCGCAGGGAAATTTCCGGGTTCATACCGGAAAAACGGATATGCTCCCCGTTATAGCTGCGGGGCCGGATGGCATTATAAAGTTCATTGTATTTCTGGCATAGGTCGGCGCGGCGGGCCGGGTCTTTCCAAACCCAATCCTTAAATGCCTCCCGGATCTGCTCCTGCTTTTGCTGGGCCAGCATGGTTTCTTTGGCGTTAAATACGCGGGTAGTGCTGCCATCCGGCTCATGGATGGTATCATAAATCCGGGTGTCCCGCAGGTTCAAGCTGTCCTCGATGATCGCATAGGCGTTTCGCCGTTTGGTTCCATAGGTCACATAGGCCAGGGAATTATTCAGGCTGTCCCGTGATTTTCCACTTACATTCCACTCGCCGGTGGCCGGGGAATAGCGTACCTGTATGTCCTTCTTGTAGCTGAACGGGGTTTTTAAGAGTTCATGGACAAATTGGGTGTAATACTTCGGGTCAATCCAGGTAACACCGATCCGCACGTCGATCTCCGCTGCGGAGAGGTCTTTGGGCTGGGCCTGCTCCAGTGCGGCCACATTCTCTGCAAATACAGGTTCAATCTCTGCCGCCGCCCGTGCAGCGGCCAGCTTCTTCCGGACATTGCCGGATAAATACTCGTCTGCCGTTTCCCATCCATCTAACGGGCCGCCACCGGCTTCCGGATTTTTGTAGATGACCACTTTCAGGTCGCGGATGATGCTGTCGGTTTCGCCTGGGGTGCCAAGAAGGGAGGACATATACCCTAAATCCACACGGGCACGTTCTCCAATAGAAACGGCCAGGGCTTCGCTGGCAGTGTCCACATGGTCAATCGTCACCTGTTGGTTGATGGTGCGCTTTGTGAACATATCCGCCTTGCGCTCCAGGTTTCCGTCCTCGTCCAATACCTCCAGAGAACACAGCAGGCAGTAGGACGAATCCTGTTCAAAGGCCCGCTTGTTTCCGGTGCTGTTTAAAAGGCCGTACTCTGCGGTATAAGCGTCGTAGGCTTGATTCAGTTTTTCCTGGGCGGCCTTGATATTCTCATCGGTGCCACCGTGAAGCTGCAACTCAATGAGGTTTCGGGTCAGTTCCCGAAGGCCAATCATCCCCCGGATACGCTTTTCGGTGATGGCGGGAACCTCTACCGGAATCCGTTCGCCGTTTTCCACAAAGTACAGCTTGCCGCTGACCTCCGTGTAGCTGAAATTCCGGACTTCCGGATCGGCGGTTTCCATCCGTTCTAGCAGCTCCGGGACTTCCACCGCGCCTTTTTGGGAAAGAAGCTGCTGATCCGGCGGGGAGAGTTTTAAGAGGGCTTCCCCAAGCTGGTCGGACAGCACAGCCCCCGGCAACGGGGCGCAGGTAGTTTCCCGTTCGTTACCGTACATACTCTTATCCCAGGCCATCGTGCCCAGCACCATATCCGGATGGGTTTCAAAATAGCGGTTGATGGGAATGCCATCTGCGGTCTGCCCCAGATGTACCCAATCCGGCACCTGCTCCGGCGGCTGCGCCCGTTTTTGCAGGAACAACATATCCGTTGTCACATCCGTACCGGCGTTCCGGGAGAAGGCGTTGTTCGGCAGGCGTACCGCGCCCAAAAGGTCGGCCCGCTGCGCCAGATATTCCCGCACGGTGGAATCCTGCTTATCCAGCGTTCCCTTTGAGGTGATAAAAGCCACAATCCCACCGGGCCGCACCTTATCCAGCGTTTTCACAAAAAAGTAGTCGTGAATGAGAAGGCTCTGCTTATCGTACCGGGGATCGGCCAGCTTGTAGCTGCCAAAGGGCACGTTCCCCACGGCCAGGTCGATGGAATTGTCCGGCAGGTTGACACGCTCAAAGCCATCCACGGTGATATTCGCCTGGGGATAAAGCTGCTTTGCCAACCGTCCGGTAATGCTGTCCAGTTCCACGCCCATCAGGGTCGCGCTCTGCATAGACTCCGGTAGAAGCCCAAAGAAGTTGCCTACGCCCATAGCAGGTTCCAGAACGGTATCTGGATGAACGCCCATTTTCTCCAATGTCTGATACATTCCCTCAATCACGGTGGGGCTGGTAAAATGCGCGTTCAGGGTGGAACCACGGGCCGAAGCGTATTCCTCCGGGGTCAGCAGCGTTTTTAACTCCGCATACTCCGAAGCCCATTTCTCATTGGTTTCATCAAACGCCTGGGGAATGCCGCCCCATCCCACATAGCGGGATAGGATTTCCTGTTCCTCCGGCGTTGCGCTGCGGCCCTGAGCTTCCAGGTCTTTTAAGAGCCGGATCGCAGCCACGTTGTTCTGGTACTTTGTCTTTTGCCCGCCTGCGCCCAAGTCAGGGTCAGTGATGTGGAAGTTTTTGGCGGCAGGGGCTTTCCCGGTCTGGTCTGGGATAGCTTCTTTGATACGTTCCCATTCTTCATCAGATACGGTAATATCAACTTCATGGGTGGCGGGGCCGTTCCCAATCGTCAGGGTGTCGCCCTCGCGGGTAATCGGCTGCCCGATCAGGTCAGGCTGCTGCTTTTCGGCGTCCGCTTTCTCCAGTTCCTTTATAAATTGAGCGGCGGATTCTGCGTCGGGAAAAACCTTTGCCCAACTGTTCTCGTCATAATAGTAGTCCCATGTTTCTTCATCGAAAATAGCAAAACGGCCTCCATCCGGGACATAGGAATCCGTGCTGCTGGCTTCTATCACAGAGTAACGATGATACGGTTTTACATCCTCCTGAATGGCGGCCGGTTCTCTCTGAGCCGCGTCAAGGCCCGTGCGGATGAGGTGATCAAAGTCAAGTGTGACAAGTTCCTTGATAATCAGTTCCGAGAGATTTTGGTACTTATCTCGATGTACCAATTCGCCGTCCAGCAGGTAACTGATGGACGGCTCTACGAGATCTGCTTCCACTTGAAGGATGTGCTGTTCGTTGTCCGTGGTGGTACAGGCTAACCCGATATGCCGCAGGTCGGTAAAATCCACCTCGGAACCATATTCATACTCACAAAATTCTGTAATCAGCCTTTGGGCTGTATCAAGCTGGGATTGTTCGTAGGCTTCCGAGAGCATTTCCTCTGTGCGTGCAGCCGCAGCCAGGTCTTTTTCCTGCTGGCGTTCCACCCATTCCCGCACGATGGACACCGGCTCATTCCGGAAGATGGGAAATCCAGTTCTGACCCCAAAGGTATCATCCCGCAGGCTGACACGCCCCGCAGCGTAATCGACCTGATCAATGGTATAGATACGGTTTTCCTGCTCCAGCTTCATCCGCAGGGGAATAAAATCAGCCACATCCAGGTTTTTGACAATTCGATACTGACCGTTCTCCCATTCGCCAATGGTGACATTGTGGCCGTGAAGCTGTAACTGTTTTGCCAGATGGGACCAGCCCTGGTTTGTGCCGGTGACAGTGGTTTCCCCAAGTCCGGGAATCTCCTGAACCACGGTCTTTAGGCCCAGGTCGGCGGCAGCCTGCTTTGCGTCCTCCCCATAGAGCAAAAAATAATCGCCCGCCTTGACGCTCACAAAAGAGCCGGGGTGATCGGCCTTTAATTTCATGTACTCTGGCACATCCGGCGCAAAGGAAGGAGGAACAGGGGCTTCTGTGGACGGTTTGACCGCTTCGGACGCGCCCGCGCCGGTGGGTTCCGGGGAGGGGACTGGCGGGGGTGGGGTTGTACCCTGGCTGCCCTCGTTTTGGGGTTCTATCTGTCCACGCTCGGCTTCGGTCAGGTCAAAGGATAACTGCTCATTGGCCGCTATGCCGGACTGCTCGAACAGTTTCCGGCCGGCTGTTTCCAGCTTGTTATCCTTTGGCTGCTCCGGCTTTCTGCGCCGGGAACGGGAAGGAGCAACCTCCGCTTCCTGGCGAGAAATCTTCTGTATCTGCATTTCCGGCAGGTCAAAAAGAGTAAGCTGCCGGTAGTCCGGCTTTGCAGAAAATGGCGCGTCTATCTCCACAGACGCAGAAACGGCAGGCTGTTCACCTGCCGTTCCCTTCGTGTTTAACTGTAAATCAGGTTGCTTCGGACGATTTCCTCCGCTGACTGCCGGATGTTGTTCATTCGCTGCACCCATTCCATCGGATTGCTGGCTTTCAGGGCTTCGGTCACGCCCTGTTCCTTCGCCATCTCTGCCACCAGACTGTCCATCTGTTCCTGGGCTGTCCGGTCGATCTCGGTCAGATGTGCCCACAGCCTGCCGGTCAGCAGCATCGAGTTGTAAAGTCCCTTGCGGTGTTCCATCAGATATTGTTCCCTGGCCCTTCCGAACCGGCCCAGGGTCTGCGGTTCGTTCTCCCTCTCGTCCATCCGGAGATTGGGAACCTGATACCCGTTCTGTTTGGTGTATGTCAATATCGCCATGCTCGTCGTTCCTTTCATGCTTTAATGTGCTAAAGTTTCTGCTATCATTATACGGCTCCCTGTCAGACTTTGCAAGAGGATTTTTGGCCTTTTCCCGTTCAATTTTCCGGATAGTGTCGCCAATCTCCAAAAGCAGTTCCCGGCTTCCCTGGGATACTGCCGTCCCCAGGCAAGCCAGGGCAGCGGTGGTGTTAAAATTGGTGATCTCTCGAAGATCCTCTGTGTCCAGGTAATGGTTCACGTCCAGGCCGCAGCGGGAAAGGACGGCGTACTGGACACTCGCCCGCAGGGTGTTGCGGAACAGCACCTCTACGTTAAAGTCGTCAAGCTCTTCTAAGAAGCTGTCCTCCCTCTCATAAAGCAGGTCAGGGAGATATTCGCCGTAGCTTTCCTGTACCAGCTTATCCGCTGCCTCCATCAAGAGGTCACCCAAATCACTAGCACCGTCAATTCCAAAGGCATCCCGCAGCCGTTCCATGACCGGCTCGCGGTTTTCCTCTGTCAGCTTCCACAGCCACGGGTCTTTGCCGCCCCGCACCGGATGGGTGTCTGCTACATCATGCACATAGTCCAGATAGGGCTTGCCGCCGTATCCCTTGCGGATCAGCGCGATGGCGGTGCTGCCCGCATTGACCCACCGGTGCATTTTGTTGTTCCAGGTGGACATATCCGCACAGGCTGTCGCGTCCGGCTTTTGTGCGTAAATTAAGAGTTGATCGTCGAAATCATAGGCTTTATAGAACCGCGCCGCCGTAGTCAGAAAGCGGCACCATTCCTCCGGTGAGTGTGTGACCTTCCGGCTGGTATCGGCGGCCAGTTCCGAAATGGTCTGCCATTTCTGCGCCATAAGAACCTCCTTTCAAAAAGCAGGGCGGCACAGACACCCCATGCCGCCCCGAATGATTAAGTGGATTGCCTGCGCTCCCGATTGCGCTGGTTCATCTCGTCCAAAACCCGTTTCTGTGCTTCGGAGAGTGCCCGCGGCGGTGTAATTTTCACCCACTTTTTGGGTAATTCAAAGGTCAGCCCGCCGTGGCGGTTATCTTCGGTCTGCCGTACCTGGGCCGGATGGATCTGGCACAGTTCCAGAAGCACCCGCTGTAAGGCGGCGTTATGGGTATAGACGCTAGCCGTGGCCTCCGCTTCGTTGAAAAGGATGATTGTTTCCTGTTCCACCTTCAGCAAGGACATCCCGATCACCGTTCCCTTTCCGGAGCATTGGCCCCAGGTAAGGGCCGTGCCTCCTGCGCCCGACGTAGCTGCTCCCGCAGGGAAGGCGGCCTTTGGGACGGTCTTTCTTCCCTGAGTTTCTGCACTCTGGCAGTATCATCGGCCTTTACGGACTCCAGGTCTTTTGCACGGATGCGCTCCGGCTGGCGTTCCAGAAACGCGAGGATTTCCCCATCCGGATACCGGATCGGCTCAAAAATGCGCCCGGTCTGTAAAAACATCCCGTCCATTCCGGCCCCGGCCTTATAGTTGCCCTGGCTGTCCCGTTCACTTTCCAGAAGCACCAGGCCGTTGTCCAGCACATACCCCGGCTCCTTGCGCTGGTTCACCCCCGGCAGGCCGATGGTCACAGAAAAATCGGTGATGGCGGCAAACTGTTCGCGGGGGCCGACTTCGGCAAAAGCGTGGGGCTGCATTTCATCCCCCTCATAAACAGGGACAAACAGCTTTGGGGCTGCCGGTTCGCCGGTAACCGTGTGGTCGGCAGACTCGTACACGCCTGGAGCCTCCTCCATGAAGTAGAGCAGCGTTCCATTTTCCAAAATGTACTCCACACCGGGAATATTCTCATAACGCGGCCCTAGGTATCGTTCAAAGGTGTCAAAGGGCACCACGGCATATTGGTTTCGTTCCTCACTCATGCTTTGCACCTGCTTTCTTCTGGTCAAATTCCAGCTTGTAGTTCACATATTTGCCGGTATCGTCGAGTACCACAGTGGCATCGTAGGCCACACCCTTTTTCTCGCTGAATAGGCCGGTCATTTTGACACGGCCCTTTTTCAGCAATGCGCTTGCCACCGCTTTGGTCAGTTCTTTATGCTTATCGACAAAGAAGCGGCTGTTCTTCCACATGGTAAACCCGCAGGAACGCTCAACACACTGAAAACTCAGCTTGCTTTCCACCACATCCTTGCCGCAGCGGGGGCACTTGCCAATCGGTTCCCTCTGGTCAAAGAGGGAGGTATCTGCCTGGATTGCCCGGTAGCCCTCCACCAGATCGGCAGTCATCCGTTCTATGCCGGAGAGGAAATCCTCTGCGGAACGCTCCCCGCGCTCCACCTCCTTTAAGGCTGCTTCCCATTCTGCGGTCAGTTTGGCCGACTTGATACTGTCCGGCAGCACCACGATCAGGTTATGGCCTTTTTTCGTAGGGAGAAGCTGGCGGCCCTTACGTTCCAGAAAACCGCCGCGCACCAGCTTCTCAATCACACCGGCACGGGTGGCCGGTGTCCCAAGGCCCGTGCGTTCCACGCCCTCAATCTCCGCAAATTCCTCCGCGCTGGCGTGTTCCATTGCAGAGAGCAGCAGATCTTCCGTGAAGTGTTTGGGCGGGCTGGTGGTTCCCTCGCGCACCGCCGCTTTGCAGCCGGGAAGGGACTGCCCTTCGGTGATGGCTGGCAGAGCAGCCGGTTCCGGATCATCTTTTTCCGGTTTCTGTTTCAGAGTGGAGAGGAAGGCTTGTTCCACGGCTTTCCAGCCGTGGGTTGTCACCACGCGGCCCTTTGCAAAAAAGGAAGTGCCGCCGCAATCCAGTATTACCGCTGTGTCCTCATAGACCTGCTTTTCGCTGACCGCGCACAGAAGCCGAACCATCACCAGAGTGAGGATGTTGCGCTCCCCGGCGGGCAGTGCGGCAAGTGCATCCTGCTTTACCTGCATGGTAGGCAGCAGCGCATGGTGGTCGCTGACCTTTGAAGCGTCCACCACACGGGATACATCCGTTGGCCCCACCTCCACAGCAAACGGCAGGCTGGAAACAGATTGCTCCAAAAGCTCCGGCACTGTGGCGGCGGTGTCCTCTGTCAGATAATTGGAATCGGTACGGGGATAGGTCAACAGCTTCTTTTCATAGAGGGCCTGTGCATAATCCAACACCTGCTGGGCAGTGTAGCTAAACAGCCGGTTTCCGTCCCTTTGGAGGGAAGTCAGGTCATATAGCTTCGGCGGGCTGGCGTTGCGCTGCTTTTTCTCCACCCTTCGGACAGTGGCAGTCTGGCCTGCACAGGCAGCTTTCAGTTTCTCCGCTTCCTTTTTATCTGCCATCCGGTCGCTTGCGGCAGGAAAACCGCAATCCAGTTCCACCGTGTAAAACTTCTCCTTTTTGAAACTGTCAATCGCGGTTTCCCGTTCCACTACCAAGGCCAGGGTAGGGGTCATGACGCGCCCCACGTTGAGCGTCCTTCGATAAAGGGTGGAGAATAGCCGGGTTCCGGTAATTCCCACCAGCCAATCCGCCTTTGCCCGACAGAGGGCCGCAGCATAGAGAAGGTCATACTCGCTGCTGGGACGCAAGGCGGAAAATCCCGCTTTGATTGCGTCCTCCTCCATCGACGAAATCCACAGCCGCTCCATCGGCTTGCGGCACCCGGCCTGCTGATACACCAGACGGAAGATCAATTCCCCCTCGCGGCCCGCGTCGGTGGCACACACCAGACTGTCCACGTCGGCGCGGTTCATCAGGTCAGAAAGCACCTTGAATTGCTCCTTTTTTCCTGGGTCAACGATAAACTTCCATTCTTTCGGAATAATCGGTAAGTCCTCATACGTCCACTCGGAATACTTCGGGTCGTAGGCATCGGCAGGGGCCAGCCCCACTAAATGCCCGACGCACCAGCTTACCAAAAAGCCTCCGCCCTCAAAATATCCTTGTTTTTTCTGTTTTGCCCCCAGCACAGCGGCCAGACTTTGGGCCACGCTGGGCTTCTCGGCAACCACCAATTTCACTCGCATTTCCTCCTTCCAGATAAAAGCTTCTTGTAGCAGACACCCACACAGCGCCTTCCCATGCCATAGTTGCAGCCATAGCAGGGATGATCGGGCGGGAGCGCCGGAGGTTTTGGCGCTCGCCGCCCGGCAGGTTTCTGCTGCATCATCCGTTCCAGCCCTGGATTGTTACTGAATAGTGGCATCCTCGTCCTCGTTCGGAAGTTCCTGCTCCTCCTCATAAAGCCGGCGCTGTTCGGCTTCTTCCTCGGCAGTCAGTTCCTTCACAGGTTCTTCCAGATCTTCCTCCCGGATGGTCGGTTCTTCCGGCCCTGCAAACTCAAATTCATCCAAATCGGCGGCATCGTCCAATTCGTGTTTGGGCTTATAAATCTTGAAGTAGTACCCCAGGCCACCTACGGCAAGCACCGCCACGCCGATCAAGGCCAGCATAACCGGACTGGTGCCGGTTTCCGGCGCAGGCTCCGGTTCGGGTTCCTCTATTACCTCGACAGGCTCCTCCGGCTCCGGTGCCGGTGTGGGTTCCGGCTCTGGTTCCACCGGCTCAGTGGTTTCTTCCGCGTCCGGCTCGGCAAGGGCCATCAGGTCGGACTCCGTGACCGCATTGAGGAAATAGACGTTTTCCGTATCGCGCTGTTTATCAATAACCAGATAAAAGACGTTTTCATCCTCGGTCACAATGGTATAAAACTCCTTTTCGTCCTCGCTGGTGGCGTTATCCAGGACAGTGCCGGTTCCGTTTGGGGTAAAGGGGTTCGGCTCGGCAGTTTCCTCCGGTTCGGTAGTTTCCTCCACCGGCGCGGTTTCCTCCTGCGGTTCATTACTCTGTGCATAGGCGGTAACAGAAAAAGCACCAAAGCACATCGCAAGTGCAGTCAGCACCATGAAATAGCGCAGCTTATTCTTCATCGTCCATTTCCTCCTGTTCCTCCGGATTTTGTGTTGCCACAGACAGGCCGCCGGTATTGCCGTTGCGGATGGCCTGAATGATGGAGGCCAGTTCTTCCGGCGTGACCTCCAGGCCGCGCACCATACCAACAATCTCGGTATTCTCAAGTTCCGTTTTCTGCTGCTCCAGCTCCCTAAGCCTTGCCTGCTGGGTAGTGATTTTTCCCTTGATCTTCTCAATCTCGGTCACGATTTTCTGAATTTTCTGGTTCATCAAAACTCCTTTCCGGGCGGTTATAAGCGCCCAAATGCGTAAAAGTGCTGTTGCCAGTAAGATGTGTTGATATTGGCGTACTGAATGGGTGAGCCACAGTGGATCATCATCCCGTCGCCCACATAAATCCCCACATGGGACACCGGCCCCGCGCTGTCATAAGTTCCCGTGAAAAAGATAATGTCCCCTGGTTTGGCTTCGGAGGACGAAATAATCGCGCACTGATTGTAAATGCCCTGCGCTGTGGTACGGGGCAGGTTATGAACGCCGCTGTTGGTAAAGACCCAGCAGACAAAGCCGCTGCAATCAAAGCTGGTAGACGGATTTGAGCCGCCCCAGACGTAGGGGTAGCCCAGGTACTTTTCCGCTTCGGTAATCAGCGCGGCAAAGGACGGGTCGGACAGGGCCTCACCGGGGATCTCATAATGCTCCCCTTCAGAGGGGTTCGCGTAGATGTTGTCTCCGAACAGATAGGGCTTGTTGCCTTTTAACTCCAGGATGGCGGCATACCGGCCCTTTTCATCTTCGGTCAGGTTTTCCACCGCCACCGTTCCCAGGGAATGGTTCCGCAGGGTCACATGGAGAATGTAATACTCATACGCCTCCTCGCTTTCATGTTCGTTGCCTTCCTCATCCGTCCAGGTCACAGTCCGGTAACGGATCTGCACCTCCTCACGGGTGGTAAGGGTATATTGCTGGTTGAACAGGGCTTCTAATTCTGCCTGTACCTGAGCCGGGGTGAACGCATTGAATTTTGCAGTCAGGTAGGAAATCAGCTCATTGGGATCGTGGCCAATGGTGTCCACATCGTACTGGTACTCGTCATAGCCGGGAAATTCGCTTTCGATGTTGGCCATCCGGCGTTCCAGCTCCTGTTCCAGCGCGATATAGTTGTCCTCCACCTGCAAAATGTCGGGATCTTCGGAGGTATAGGAGGTTCCAAGTACGGCCCCCATCGCCCCTTCCATTGACACAGAGCAGGAGGACAGGGAGGAAAAGAGCAGGATAAACAGCAAGGCCACCCCGCCGACAATCACCAAAATGCCCTTATTGTTCTTGACCAAGGCAACGGCAGCCTGTCCTGCGTTGCTGACTGCCTCCTTCGCTTTTTTCGCCACCGCAGCCCCGCGGCTCCCGGTTTTTCTTGCCTCCCGGTAGGCTTTGGCATACTCACGCTTTAGTTTCCGCTTCTGAAAAAGGGCCGACAGGGAATGCTTTTGCAGCTCTGGATTGTCCCGGACGGCGGCGTGGTAATTGGCATTGACTGTTGCCTTTGCACTTTTGACCTCCAGCCGTTCCACCTTGCGGTAGGGCGCATCCTTTACAGAGCGGTAGCCTTTCCGGATCGCGCCTGCCGCCAGATTTTCCGCTGCAAACTCGGTCTTGTGGGCCGCTTCGGTGCCTACATTTTCCTTTTCCACCTGCCGGATTTTACTGTGAGCCGCCAAATCCACCGTCCGGCCAGCTTTCAGGCCAGCCCGCGCCACCGGGTTTTTCCGGCTGCGCGGTTTTACCTCGTCCTCAAAACTCAGCGAGTGCCGAACCTTGCCGGTCATAGCGTCAAATTCCCGGTTGATCCGGGCACGGCGCTTCTTTGGAAGGTCAGCTTTGGCTTTTTCCAGCTTTTCTCCCAGGATTTCCGCCTTTTTCTCTGCATGGGCAGCCCGTTCCTCCGCTGAAAAATGCAGCCGGTTACTTTTGGCTGCATCATCCGCATCGTAGATATTGCGTTTTCGCTTCATGGGCCACCCCCTTATGCCGCCAGGTCGGAAGGCTTCGTGGTCATTACCCGGTAGAGCTGTGTATCACGCGGGAATTTGTCCTCAAAGGGAATGATCTTATCCCCGAAGAACAGAAGGCCCTCGCCCTCGCTGCTGTTGGTCACATGGGAAAGTTCCTGTGGCGAAATGCCAAGCCGCTGGGCCAGGATATTCCGGTCGCTGGCACCCTGATTTAACATCAGCACGAAATCGCTGTTTTCCAGGATGTTCTCAATCTCGGAGCTGTCCAAAAGGTCTTTGACGTTCTGCGTCAGCGATGTGGGAATCCCGTTCCACTTACGGAACCGCTTGTAAATCTCAGCGGTGTAGGCCGCTGTCTGCGGCTCCTTTAAGAGCAGGTGGAACTCATCTAAGAATATCCGGGTGGTGATACCGGCATAGCGGTTGACCGCAGTGCGCTGCCAGATATGCTTCTGCACGTTGGACATGACCAGCTTTTTTAAGCCCTGTCCCAGCTTGCTGGTGTTGTAGCAGACCATGCGGTTATTCAAATCCACATTCGTTCGGTGATTCAGATAAGACAAGCTGCCGGTGACGTAAATCTCCATCGCCGTAGCCAGATCATCCGCCCGCGAATTGTGCTGCTCCCGCAGGCATTGGTACAGGTCACCCAGGACGGGCATATTCTCCGGCCTGGGATTCTTCAGGTAGTCCCGGTAGACCAGACTGATACAGCGGTCAATCAGGGATTTTTCAATGGGCATAAGCGGATTGCCATAGGAGGCCATCATCAGCTCGCACTGTGACAGCAGGAAATCCGCCTGCATGAGCATGGGCGACTCGCCCACATCGGTGGACAAATCCAAATCCATCGGGTTCAAATAGCTGTGGCTGTCCGGGGCCAGGTAGATCGTTTGGCCGTGAAGCTGCTCCGTCAGGGCGGTATATTCATTTTCCGGGTCTAAAATCAGGATGTGGTCATTGGTGGCAAAAAAGGCATTGGCCATCTCACGCTTTGCAAAGAAGGATTTTCCGCTGCCCGGTGTGCCCAGCACGATCCCGTTGGGGCATTTGAGGGTTTTCCGGTCTGCCAGGATGATGTGCTTCGTCTGCGTATTGACACCGTAGTAAAGGCCGCCAGGCTGGAACACCTCACAGGAGCGGAACGGCAAAAAGATTGCCGTCCCGCTGGTGGTAAGGCCGCGCTGGATCTCCACCTGGTTCACGCCCAGGGGCAGGGCCGACACAAAGCCCTGTTCCTGCTGATAGTCCAGCCGGATCAGGTTGCAGTTGTTGGCGTTGGCGATGCCGTTCACCGAATAGATGATGTTTTCCAGCTTCTGTTTGGTGGGCGCGGTATGCACCAGAAGGATTGTGACCATAAACATCTTTTCATCGTGGTTCTGCAAATCCTCCAGCAGCTTTTCCGCCTCCTTCCCAAAGGTCACAAGGTCAGGGGGAAGAATGTCCATGTCGAAGCCGGATCGCACCGCCCGTTTCTGTTCGTCGATTTTTGCCTTGTCCAAATCGCTCAATTTCCGTTTCACGGTTTTCAGCGCAGCACCCTGGTCAAGCGCCTTTGCGTAGATGCTGACGATCTGGCTGCTTTCGATATTCAGAAGCGCGTTCAGCAGCGTGTCATACAGCTTTGTGGCCTGGATCTGTAAAAAGGAAACCGCGCCGACCGACGGGCCAACGCGGAAATACCGGCCCTCCTTAAACAAGAAGGAGCTGGGCGCAATATAGTCTTTGCTGGAAAGGCCGGTTCCCACCAGCGAGTCCCAGTTGAATTTGAATTTCTGCGGCTCATCCAGGTGCAGACAGTGATGCAGCAGCAAAAGCCGCTCATAACCGTCCATCCCATGGGCCTGGGTTCCAATGCCTTTGAACCGCTCCAGTACATCGGCCTGAATCTGCTCCAGGCGGGACGCGGCCTGCTTTACGTCCTCGGCCTCCACCGTGAAGGTCAGGCACAGGCTGCGTTCCGTCTTGCACAGGCTGGCTTTCGTGAGCAGCATATCGGAAAATTCCTTACGGATAGGGTCAAAGCTGTCGCCGGTGGGCGGGATACGCAGGATTTTCCGATACTCCGCCATATCCGGATAATAGCAGACCACGGAAAGCTGAAAGGCCACCGTGGGGCCGAAATAGTTGACCAGTCGGCAGTACAGTTCAAAGATGACCGCCTTATCATCGTCGGACGCTTCGGCATAGCTGCGATCCTCAAACGCAATGCTTTTGCTGTAAAGGCGGTTCCCCAGGCTGCACACCCCATTCTCATACATCTCCTCATAGGGAATGGTCTGCTGGGCGGTGGCGGCAATCTTACCGTCGCGCTTTGCCCGTCGGATTGCCTTTGCGAGCTGCTTTTTCTGTGCGGCACTTAACGGCGTGTCCGGACGGATGATCAACTCGTCGCCCCAGCCCACGGCCCGTTTTCTTTCCCGTCTTTTCAGTAGTGGAAACAAGCTGTTTCACCTCCTCGTCAAAATAGGCTTGCCGCTCCAGGGCGGCAAATCGGTTGTCTGTCCGATAGGGACGCGTCTGTTGCGTCAGGAACCGGACGCGGATATAGTTTTTCAGCATCTTTTCCGGCGGCTGCCCGTTCTTTTCGTAGAGTGCGAAAAAGAAGAATGGCAGGGCCGTGGTAATCAGAAGAACCAGAGCAATATCGTTGCCCAGGCTTTTCCGGGTCAAAAAGTAGATTGGCACGGCTACCAGCGCGGCCAGCACAAAAAAGATGAGCTGCCGCTTCGTCAGGCCGAACACAACCTTGCTTTTCACCTCAGTCAAGTCCTTTGTGATGTTCACATGGGCCAATCAACTCACCTCCCGTAAGATTTTTTCATAGCGATATTTCATCTGTTCCGGAGCCTGGGGGACTTTGGGCCTGCGCGGCCCTGTCCAGTGTTTTCCACCGGCAAGACCGGCACAAGTCCATCCCGCTGCCCGGATACTGGCACCGTTTTCCGTATCCAATGTGTAGGTAATGATTTTCCGGTAGCCCATCGCCTTTGCAGCGCGGGCGGCGGCAGCATAAAGAAAGCTGCACACGTTCCGGCCTCCGAGCGTACAAAGGCGTGTCACTTCCAATGTAAAACCGTCATCCAAATACCGGCTGACGGGCCTTCCGGCAATCACCACGCCTACCAATTCCCCGCAGCTTTCACAGCCGATAGAGAACTTATATCCCTGGACACGCCGATGGTGCCGGTGGTGCTTTTCCACAAATTCATTTGCCTGCGCCAGTGTCAGGGGGATCAATGTCAGCATGGCGGCCACCCCTGAATGGAGCCTGCGGCCTCATTTCCCCATACATCCCATCCCGGCGCACGGCTGCGGGCGAAAAGCTCAATCCTGGGAACGTCGCCCATCAGCCGGACGATGCGGCTGCGGGCTTCCTCCGGTTTCTTGCTGTGTTCCTCGATGTGGGACAAAATCACCTGATGTACCCCGGCATTGGCACGTTTCGGGTGCCCTCTGGTGGCAAGCAAACAGATCTCGGCGTTTGCCCGCGTCCAGTAACCCATGCCGGTGAACAGGGTGGGCGCTTTCCGGTTTTGCTTCACCCAAACGAAAGCGACGGATTTATAGGAAAATCCCCAGGCATCCATCACCGGCCACGCCTCTTTCAGCAGAGGAAACGTCACCCAAAGAAACAGGGCACAGTCCTTTGCTGCCAGTCGATGAACCGGCAGCGCCTTTATATCTTCCAGGGACATGGTGGAATAATGGCTTTCCGCAGACCGGCCCGCGCCCTTTTTGCTCCACACTCGGTAATGCCAGGGTGGATCGGCGTAGATTACAGAATATTTTCCAGGTTCATTCACTCGTCCACCTCCTTTTAATGGGCGTTCAGAATACTTTTTGCTACGCTACCTGATTTGAACAGGCTGAAACAGAGCAGGACGGTATAGGCAACGCAAGTCCAGATAGCTCCGTGCAGGTCGCCGCCGGACAGGGACAGGCTTTTGACCAAAATCGCATAAATCCCGGTGATGACCATGATTAAGAAGCCTTGCAGTCCCAGGGCAACCAGGCCCCGGACGTAGTTGGTGCCGATATTTCCCCACTCATGGTTGGCAAAGGTGGCAAAAGGCAGCGGCCCTACGCTGGCATAGATATATATTTCAATCATTCTGCCGTAGAGAATGATAGTAATGAGCGCGCCCATCACCGTCATGGCGAAGCTAACCACCCAGGTTTCCAGCATCAGAGCAAAGAGTTCGCCCAGGCCCTTTGCCTCCAGCTCGGTGGTGATGGAGGCCAGGGCCGACGAAATATCTATGCTGGCGTTTGCGTCAATGACCCCGGCGCTTTGCTGCACCATTGTCTGTGCCACCTCAAAGATGGCGATGATAAAGTCGAATGTATGGCTGACGACGTAGGCCGCAATCTCGGCTTTGATGATCCATTTGAAAAAGATGAACGTATCAAAGTCGTGCATATTGTTCCGGTCTATGACCATGCGGATCAGTTCATAGGACAGGACTGCGGCAATTACAAGGCCCGCGATGGGGACGATTACAGACTCGGACAGGCTGTGAATCATAGAGAAGACGCCGGAGTTCCATTGCTCCGGCGTCTTTCCAACTTCCCCTGCGATAGTAGCGACCTTTGTATTTACATCACCAAACATATTCGACAGGTTTCCCGTGATGGCTTCGATCAGGAAATCCTTAATCCATTCTGTTATCGCGTCGATGATAAAATCCATAGGCCGTTACCCATACATTAACCGAGCAGGCCAGACAGAAGGGGAACCACCTTCAGGCCCAGGAGAATGACCCCTCCTCCGGCCATCAGTTGCTTGACCCCCTGGCTTTTGGAGGCAGGATTATCCCCTCCGTAACCTTCCATAAGGTTGATAACGCCCCACACGCCGACACCGGCACCAATGGCAGTCACGACGGTAGACAGAGAAGAAACAGCAGTAGTAAAGAATTCCATAGGAACCTCCTTGTAGTGTGAAAATAGATTGATAGAAACAAAAAAGGCCCACACCGTTTGAAAAAATACGCTGCAAACGGTGTGGGCGGTTAAGCCGCAGAAATAGAGTCGGCTTCTCCCAGGTCATAGACCTCAAATTCATCCTCCGGCTTTACTTTCAGCCGGTGGGCTAAGTACCCCTTCACATCCAGGGTGTACTTCGGGTTGGCATCGGCGGTGTACCGATACATCGGGTGGCGGGTCAGGTCATACTTGCGCGAATAGAATGGCCGGACGCCCTGCACCTGCAAAATGCAGCGGCTGGAGGGCATAACCGCCAGTTCATCCACGCTTTTTAATTCCTTTCCCAATTTTTGATAATTTAGGCCATAGCTGCGGGAGGTGCCCCGCGTGTCGCTGGTGTTATAGGTGTCGATGGTTTCTTTGCCAAGCATAGTAGCCACCATCTTTAGGCTGCTTTCCTCCTTGCCGCCAAGAAACAAAAGCGACGAGCAGCAGCCCGCAATGGTTTCCGCATTGTCCCGGTACATTCCTTTAAGTTGGCTGTACGTCTGGAGGACGATATGCGCCGAGATGTTCCGGGAACGGATAACGCTGACCAAATGCTCCCAGTTGGGAATTTTCTGATTGGCAAACTCGTCAAACAGGCAGGTCACATGAACCGGTAGCCGCCCATGATAGACGGTCAGGGCACGGTTGCACAGGACGTTGAACATCTGAGAGTACATCATCGCTGAGATGAAATTGAACGTGGGATCGCTGTCGGACACCACCGCAAACAGGGCGATTTTTTCCTCACCCAGCTTTTCCAGTTCCAATTCATCGTACTCCATCATTTCCCGTACTGCCTGAATATCGAAGGGAGCCAGCCTTGCGCCGCAGGAAATCAGGATCGACTTTAGAGTTTTGCCGGCCGCCATCTTAAATTTCTTATATTGACGGACTGCAAAGTGGTTTGCGTCGCGCTGTTCCAACTGTTCAAACAACAGATCCACCGCCGACTTAAAGTTTTCATCGTCCTCCCGGCATTCGCAGGCATTGAGCATATCCAGCAGAGTGGTCATATTCTTTTCTTCTTCCGGGGCTTCATAGTAGATGTAGGCGATCAGCGCCTGATACAACAGGGCCTCGGCCTTGCTCCAGAAATCGTCCCCGCCCTTGCCTTCCTTGCTCTGTGTGTTCTCCATGATAACCGTCACCAAAGAGAGAATGTCGGTTTCACTGTGGAGATAGTGGAAAGGATTATAGTGCATCGAGCAGCCAAAGTCGATGGTGTTCAGGATTTTTAGCTTATAGTGACCTTGCTGCACCAGCGCACGGCCTACCTCCTCCACGACAGTCCCTTTCGGATCGGAGCAGACATAGGAGGCATTCATCTGAAGCAGGTTGGGCTTGATGTGGTAGCGGGTTTTTCCGCTGCCGCTGCCTCCGATCACCAGGACGTTGAGATTGACATTCCGCTTTTCCGGGTCGGCAATCTTTCCAAGGGTCAACCGCTCCGTATCGGTCAACAGGATATTTTGGGAGAAATCGGAGTTGATGAACGGCGCTATATCTTTTTCGTTGCCCCATCGGGCCGTGCCGTATTCTTCTCCGTGCCGATACTTTTTCGCATTCTTGATCTTCGACCAGACCACCAGACGCAGCAGCACAGCCGCCGCTGCGCCCACCAGCAGGTCAAAGGGATGAAGGCTGGGAAACGGGTTTTGAAATACCAGCCCCAGCTTTGTAAATGCTGCCAGCAGCCGGTCAATCACATCGCCGCCGGTAGTTAGACGGTAGGCTTCACCCAACTTCGTACAGAGCAGACCGGCAATCAGGTAGGGAAGGCTGGCTTTGAGTGCCTTTGACGGATTGATTTTTGGCAGGTTCTTCATCGCGTCACCTCCTGCTGTTTGTTGCGGGAGAGAGACTGCGCCATTTTCCGGACAACCTCCTGAAGCTGTGTAAGCTGACGGCAAACCGACGGCTTTTCCTGGGATTGGCGCTTTACCACCTTGCCGGAATATTCCGCAAAGGCAGCGGTCAACGCATCCGCGTCCCGTGACTTGAAAAAGACCAGATAGCGGGGAGGCTGGCTTGTGGTGTCCTTTTTCAGTGCGAAATCAACGCCGTATTTACGGGCAACACGCTCAAAGGACTTGATGTTGCCATCTGTGATCTCGATATTGGAAACGCCTGCGCCCTGCCGGACAAGGTGCTTCACACTCTGCTTGCCCTTATAAATTTTCGGGTTCTTCTGGCTTTTTGTCATTTCTGCCAGGGCTTTTTCCAGGGCCTTCTTCAAGAGATTTGCGGTCAGCTTTCCCGCTTTAATGCTGATCGCCACAGATTTTTGTTCCAATTCTTCCTGCATGGGCTATCCTCCTTTCCGGCAGGGTGGAAATGGAAAGCAGGATACTAAGGCGGCACCACCAGCCGGTGCAGCAGGAAACGCAGCCGCCGGTGAAAGAAATCAACGGGCTTCTTCATGGCCCTGGCTCCGGATTTTCAAAATGCCGTCCAGCGTGGTGGCCGTAATACCAAGCCGCTGCGCCACAGCAATATCGTTCTTTACGGCTTCGTCCACCTCGTCGCCGCATACAATCAACACATGGCTGCGCCGCAGCAGCTCCCGCGCCATGTCAATCCCGTCCTTGTGTTCGGCGGGGATGGAGTCATTGAGGAAGTGCGGCAGATAGAGGATAGGGCAGATCGGGGTAAAACCGGCCTGATAGACCTTGCGGCAGTAGACCACCGCCTGGTCGGTGTCGGTAAATTCCTGGCCGCTCCAGGCGGCAGAAATGTAAGCAAATGGTTTCTTCATGGGGTCGCTCCTCCGGCTTCGTGCCGGGTGGCAAACAAACGGCCCCGCGTCAAGAATGAAATGAACGCGCACCGTGCGCGTTCTTGACACAGTGCCGTTCATTTGCAGATTGGTAACCAAGGGCGGGCCGGATAAGACCGGCTCGCCGCCCTCATTTGAGTATGAAAAAACAGTTACCCGCTGCCGTACATGTCATGGTTTACAAGTGCAGTGTAGTAACTGTTGATGGTAGTAGGCGCATTGTAGAGGGAGGTTAGGAGGTAAGCGCGGATGTTCCGTACCTTTGTCGTATTCTCCCGCAGGCTGCTGATCACATACTCGATGTGGCCGGAGTCCAGCTTCAGCAGCCTGCTTTTCACAACCTCCTTTGGGTAGTCCTCGCCTCCAATGCGGATCATTTTTCGGGTGCTGCATACCGTGTCTACCAGAATGTCCAGAATTTCATCCAGCAGGTCGCAGTCATAGCCCAGGTTTTTCCGGAGAATGTCATACTCAATATTCTCCTTCAAAATCTCCCGATAGGCCCGTATCGTATCCATCGCATCAGCCGCCGTAGGCGGTCTATCCTCCGAAGGCTGCGCCGCCGGATGGATAGATGGATCAGTATCGTTCCTATCAGTCTTATTCTTATCAGTATTGATTGTGTCCGATTTTCGGAAGTCAAGAGTTCCGGTTTCGGGAAGTGCAGACTTCCGGTTTTCGGAAGTCTTGACTTCCTCTTTCCGGATAAAGTTCTTAACGTAGATTTTTGTGGGGCGGCCCTGGCCCTGCTTCTTGCGCTCAATCAGGCCCACCTTGTCCAGCTCGGTGAACAGGGACACCGCCTTGTTATGGCCGCAGCACATCGCGTCCATCGCTTCTTCCAACGTGAAGTAGATGAACACGCGCTCCTGTTCGTCCAGCCAGCCATTGCGTATGGACAGCCCCATGCGGTCTAACATCAAGCCGTACAGGATTTTCGCGTCTGCTGTTATACGCCGGAAGCCGGGGTCGGTAAACAACACCTTCGGAATCCGGTAAAAGGTATATTGTTCTGCCTCCGTTCCGTAAAAGTAATCCAATGCACCCGGCTCGGCCATGTTTTCACCCCCTTTTCTCACAGACCGGCAAAACAAAAGGCGCTGCCCGAAAGCAACACCTTTTGAAGTGAACGCCGTCCGAAAACGGCGTTTCTATAAAAATTTTTCAAATCATTTGAAAATGCTTTAATGCGTCCATAATCGCTGCCTCTTTCTCTGGCGGGCACTGCGGTACTTTCGCATCTTCCTTTTTGGATACGTTATAATTTTTTCTTTCGATAATTCCACACTTTCTTTTTACCTGAGCGATATAAAGCTGGCTAACTTTCAGTCCGTATTTATCAAAAACATAGGCTTTGATTTCATCGTAGGTTGCTTTACTTTCCGCCGCCGTTAAATCCAGCTCGTCCATCTTGAGTTCTATTTCGATATGATGGTCGACTTTGAGTTTGGACAATAATACTACCGTCTCCACATGCTCCGTATGGGGAAAGAGATCCACCGGCTGGAGCAGCCGGGCCCTCCACCCCCATCCGGCCAGCAGGCGGAGATCCCGCCGCTGCGTCTCCGGGTTGCAGGAGATGTAGACGATCCGCTCCGGCCCCATCCGGTCCACCGCACCCAGGAACTCCGGGGTGCTCCCGGCCCGGGGCGGGTCCAGGAACACCACGTCCGCCCGCTCGCCCCGGGCGGCCATGCCCTGGAGGCAGGCCGTGGCGTCGGCGCAGAGGAAGCGGGCGTTGCCCGCGCCGTTGGCCCGGGCGTTCTGGGCGGCGCACCGGGCCGCGCTGGGGTTGAACTCCACCCCTAGCACCCGCCTGGCCCGCCCCGCCGCCGCCAGGCCGATGGTGCCCACGCCGCAGTAGGCGTCCACCACGGTCTGGGTGCCGTCCAGCCCCACCCCGTCCAGGGCGGTGCGGTAGAGCACCTCGGTCTGCTCCGGATTGATCTGATAGAAGCTGGAGGCCCCCAGCCGGAACCGCACCCCGCACAGGGTGTCCTCGATGTACCCCCTGCCCCAGAGCACCTTTTCCCGCGGCCCCAGCACCGCGCTGGAGCGGCGGGGATTGATGTTCTGCACAATGGTCTCCACCCGCGGGCAGAGCTCCCGCACCTTGGAGACAAAGGCCCTGGCCCCGGGCAGGACAGGGGCGGCGGTCACCAGGGCCACCAGCACCCGTCCGGTGGCGCGGCTGTGGCGCACCAGCACATGGCGGACAAGCCCCGTGCCCCGGTCCTCCTGGTAGGGCTCGTACCGGCAGAGCCGGGCGGCCTGCCGCACCGCCTCCACCGCCTCGTCCAGGGCGGGGTGGTGGAGCAGGCAGGAGGCCACCGGCACCACCCGGTGGGTGCCCGCGGCGTAAATGCCGCTGTCCAGCCGCCGGCCCGGCCCGGTGCAGAAGGTGGAGATGGCCTTGTTGCGGTAGTGCCAGGGGTGCTCCATCCCCAGGATGGGGGACACCGGCCCGAACTCCCCCAGCAGCGCCTCCACCCGGGCCTGCTTTTGGCGCAGCTGCTCCGGATAGGGGGTCTCCAGCAGGGGGCAGCCGCCGCAGCCCTGCCGCAGCAGGGCGCAGATGTGTCTCTCCTCCGCCATGGCCTCAGCTCCGTTCCAGCCGCGCCACGGTTTCAACAGTTGTTTCAGTTTCCAAGGGAAGTTCTTTCACTTCCTCACCATCAACAGGCACAGGAAAATTGAATACGATCTTCTTTATCCAGCTTCCGTCTTTCCTTTTTTCCGGGAACATCTCAATTCGCTCGATAAAGGCCTTCATAAACTCCTTCTGCTCCGCTTCCGTTGCGGAATGGTAGACTTCATCAAATGCCAGTAACAAGCAATAGATATTGTCACCGGAAATCTTCTCCTGCTGTATGTTGCGGATCTGACTTTGCAATTCGCCAATCTGAACTTCGATTTCCTCTATGGTATCATACTGCTCATCATAGCGGCGCTGCAAGTCCAAAATCTTTCTGTCATAGTGGGCATCATTGATGTCCAAGGTATCCATCTGACGCTCCAAGCGGCTTTTCGTTCCAAAGGCTTGCTTTAGCCGCCCTTGTAGGACAGCAATCTGCCGTTCCATATCTTCTGTATCAACTGCTGTTCCGATTTTCGCCTGAATCGCTTCTACAAACCGTGGATTATTGACCATAGCGGAGATAACCTTCACCACAAATTTGTTGATTTCCGTCTGCTCGATATTCAGACGGAAGCTGCACTCATGCCCGGTAGGTGTAACCGTATTTTTGCAGTAGTAATAATACCGGGTTTTCTTGTCCTTGCTGTGCGCCTTAGCGATATTGCCGTACATACTCTTGCCGCAGCATGGGCATTTCAAGATACCGGACAGGATGTGTGCGTGGTCTGGATTATTGACCTTTTCCCGCTTAAAGGAATTGATCTTGCGCTTTTCCTGTGCCAGATACCAATCTTCTTCGGAAATGATAGCTTCGTGCTGCCCTTCATAAACCGGGAACTCCGACTGCTCAACCACGTGCATCTCGTTTCTTGTACCCTGTTTCTTTTCTGTTCTTCGTCTGCCGTAAGCAATCTTTCCCATATAAACAGGATTGTACAATACATTTTTCACAAAATCTCTTGAAAATCCCGGAATGGTATTATTCTGTCTTAGTTTCTTAGTATAACCATTGCGGTTCAGATATTTTGCAACTCCTGCAACACCCTCGTTTGTATGAATATAACGATCATAGATTACTCGGATAACTTCTGCTTCATCTTCGGCAATAACAAGTTCACCATTATCCAGTTTATATCCATAAGGTGCAAATCCGCCGTTCCATTTGCCCTCACGAGCCTTTTGTTCCCGTCCTGCCATTGTCTGTGTGCGGATATTCTCTCTCTCAATTTCTGCCACCGCAGACAGCACAGAGATCATCAGCTTTCCTGCATCCTTGGAGCTGTCAATGCCATCCTCCACACAGATCAGATTGACGCCGAAATCTTGCATGAGTTGCAAAGAGTTCAGAACATCCGCCGCATTTCTGCCAAATCGGGACAGCTTAAAGACCAGCACATAAGAAACATCATCTTTGCCGTCCTGGATGTCGTTCAGCATCCGTTGGAAGTCCTGCCGCCCTTGGATATTCTTTCCGGAAAAGCCCTCGTCAGAATACTCCCCGGCAACGATCATATCCTCGTATGCCGCATACTTCCGTAGCTTGTCACGCTGGGCATCCAAGCTGTATCCGTCAACCTGCATCGAGGTGGACACTCTTGTATAAAGATAGCATTTAAGTTGTTTCTTTTTCAGAATCTCCACCTCCCTCATTCATTCCTTTTACCATAAGTCCCTCGTTGCGGACATAATACTCCAAAAGCCACAGCACATAATCCGGTGCATGGCGGTTGTCCAATTCCCATTCAGTCATAGTCCGGTAAGGAATATGGACGAGCTTGCAAAAATCTTTCCGGTTCAGTCCTGTGCTTTCACGCAACTTTATAATTCTGTTTTTACAATCCATCCGTCTTTTCTCCACAAAAGCAAAAATACACGTTGCGTAATCATTATAGCATAGCCGTAACGAATACGCAACGTGTAAATTGTGAGATTTTACGCAGCCTTATCCGCCAAAGGCTGTGCTTGATTACTTTCCTCGGAATGCTCCACTTCCTGCGGAGTGTCCTGTTCCAATTTATCCAAAACCTGATGTCCATATTTCTGGAGCATCTGGCTCATAACATCCACACAGCGGACAAATGCCGCATTATATTTTGCATCCTCATAATATTTCTTCAATAGGCAGTTACCTCCATCAAATTTCCATGTCCTGTCCACGCTTACGGGCAGGTGCTTTGTGTTCCTGTGTTTCCTTTCCTCTGGCGAGGATGGAATTGATAAAAGCCCGAACCTTTTCGGATGCAATTTCCAGTGCATCCAGGAAAGGCTGGGCTTTTTGCTTCAACTCTTGATATTTTTTATTCGCTTCTTCACATCGCTGCTTCCAAATGGATGCAGACTTTTGAGCAGATTCCAGTTTCCCTTTCAATCGCTCATTCTCTGCATGAAAGAGAATGCCGTTGGTGGCATAGCGTTTCAACGTGTCGCATTCATCCGGTGTCAGCGTGATATTGTTTCCGAACGTGGCTTTCTTGCCCATCGCTTCAATATCCTGCACCGTAAGTGCAATGGCCTTTGCTGCCTTGGTTTCCTTTTGCAGAGCTTCCAGTTTCTTTTTCTGCTTTTCCGTAGCAGCTTTAGCATCCTCCAAACTCTGTTCTGCCTGTGCCACCTGTCCTGTCACAGCTTCCAAACGCTGCTGTTCCGCCTGCACCTTAAACTGTGTCACCGTCAGATGTTCCTCGGTGCTGCCACGCTCTCCACGCTCCACATCGGTATATCCGGCAGCACGCATGAAATTAAAAAAGTCATCCTGCAACACGCTGTAGGATGACCTTAAAATCTTTTTTCCTTTTTCATTGAGCTTGGGATTTCCGTCCTCGTCAAGCACCGGTTTGGAGTCCCATTTCTTACTTCGGCTGACTTGTGTGATCGTTTCCTTTACCGTTCCCCGGAGAGCTTCATCCTTACATCGCTTCGACCAAAGGATCTGCTTTTCCACTACCGGAATATAAACCACATGGAGGTGATAGTGGTACACATCCTCGCCAAGAGCTTCGGACATTGCCCGGTTGTGCTCATCGGCGTGCATCACAGCAGAGAGGATATACTGCTCACCGCCTACGATCTCCACGGCGGCTTTATAGGCATCAGCATAAAACTGTTTTGCAAATTCATAGCCGCCGTGGTTGTAGAAATAAGCGGAGTTCACATCAAAAACCAACTCGCCGTATTTGATGGCATCCGGTTTCAGACCTCTGGTGGAGATCACGCCATCCTGTTCCATTTGCTCAAACATTTTCACATAATCATCGGTGGGAGTCTTGAAGTGAACATTCAGCGGAGTGCGTTCCGGCACAATGTCTTGATTGCTGTAACTGTCCTTTTCTCGCTCATTGTGTTCCTGTATTTTTGCCACATCGTCCGGTGTCGGTAAGTCCTGATTCCGGGCTACGGTGCGGTCTATTCCATCATTTCTTGCCATAGATTTTTTGTCCTTTCTTTGAGATTTACAGACAGCGGGGAGCTACGGAGAGGCACTTTTTCAAAGTGTAATAACCCACTATAACACTTTCATCCATACTGGCTGCAAAGTGCCGTGGGCTCTCCGAGGGCTCCTCCGGAGGGGGGATGCGGTCGCTGAGGCGACCTTTGCTGACCAAGGTGAAATGTCTGCAACTTTTCTCATGGTCAGCCCGTCTGCATTGAGCCGTTTTGCGAAACTTACTCTTGCAGACGGTGGCAGTGAAAACCGTATCTTTCACTGCCATAGAAACAGCCCAAATAAAGGAAATGAGCTGTTTCTATCAAGAGCGTTTCACGATCTGTTGCTGTGTACATACGTACCAGCAATCGGTTTTACTCGACCCTCCGCCATTCCTCCGGAATGTCATCCGGTACGTACGTACACGGCGAATTTCCGTAGAACCCATTTATATGAGGTCTTGCCACAGCTTCCACACCCATAAATCCCCATACCCGCCGTCCGGCAGAATTGGTGATGTTGTTGCAATGCTCCAAATTAAATTTCTTCGCATTGGTAACCATGGCATCGCTGAAGCTGCGGGCTTTCAGCGGTGCAAGAGAGTTTTCCACGCACCACATCCGATAGATTTCATAGAAATCCTTGGAGCTGATGGACGCATCCGCTTTACGCAGGATGTATCCATCGGAATCCATGAAGTCAAAAATGTTGTTATTATCACGCTTGACCGCTTCCCGGTTTTCACGGATGCGGTCACTCTCCGTAAACTTAAAGTTGTTGGCAACGAGCCGCTGCAAGCCTTCAAATGCCCAGAGGAAAATTCCCTCAGCTTCGGCTTTCATTTTCTCAGCGAGGTTGGGATCGTCGGCTCTGTCCATGGGCTTTTCTTTGGTGGTCAGCACAAGTTGTCTGCGGTAAAAACCGTCGCTGCGGTCATACAGAGCCTGCAGATCGCCGTTGCTGAATGCAAGCAGCCGAGCAAACATCCAGCCCTGATAACTCTGCTTTCCCTTGCGTTCTAAGTCCATTTTGCCCTGTGCAGTCACGATGGATTTCACATAGTTGGTCTGGCGCAGAGCTTCCATCCGCATATCATCATCCACGCACAGCAGGATGTGTTCCAGATCAGCACGGGCGAAGCGGTTTTCGGAAATTTTTCCGATGCTGCCGTCTTTCATATTCGTGCCAAAGATAGCCGAAAGCACCGCACCGATTTGAGATTTGCCCTCGCCGCCATTGCCCTTAATCACCATCATGCGCTGTCCCTTGTTGGAAGGAATCAGACAGTAGCCGATAAACTCCTGCAAAGTGGGGATATCCTCCGCATGGAGCAGCCCATCCAGAAAGTTTAGCCAGGTCACAGGTATAGGTGCATGAGGATTGTAAACAACAGGCAGACGGTTTCGCACGATAGCCGGTCTGCCCTCGGTAAATGTGCCATCCAACAGCAGTGTACCGTTGGCAACATGGATGCGATCCTGCTCCGGTGGAAAGTCCGGCACTTGTGCTTCCAGTTTCAGCACTTCCAGAATGTTGGTGATCTTCCGGGGGATATTATTTACGGCACAGAATTTCAGCTTGTCGTAAATCTCCCCACGCAGAGGAAGGTCATCCGTCACTCGACCGTCGGGCGTGAAAAAAGCTCCGTTTGCGAAGATGATTCTGCGCTCTTGCAGAAATTCTTCACAGAACAGAGCTTCGTTGATGTTCTGCCCGTCAAACCAGACAGGCAAATTCATATCAGGCGTTTTCCGGTTCTTCGCCATGGTGCGCCACCTCCTTTTCCTTTCGTGCGGTATACTCTTGCAGAAAAGCAATTTTGCCGTCCTGCATCAGCTTGTCCACCAATGCCACCCGTTCTTCCAGATCACCCACCGTCAGCACATCTGCCATATATTCGATATGGCAGTACATCTGACAGGCTTCCAGAAAACGGTCATACAGCGTATCTTCCGGCGTCTTGGGAGCATAGCGCACCTTCCAATCCTCCAGCAGATGCAGATAATCCGTCAGTACCCGGAAGCACAGCATTTCATCCTCCCGGAACTGACGGATATAAGGATGCTTCGGCTTGACCATAGCTGCGGCAGTGGGCGGTTTTGGGTCAAGCCCAAAGTCCGCAGCCAGCTTTTGCGCTGCTTCATAACTGCTCAGATCGAACAGCCTTGCCACAAGGTCGATTACATCCCCCTTGGCTCCGCAGCCGAAACAGAAAAAATAATCTTCATTCAGCTTCAAGCTCGGATGCCTGTCGTTGTGGAACGGGCAGCAAGCCATACCGTTGCGGCTGGCTTTTAGCCCGTAGTGTTCGGCGGCTTGCTTCACGCTGATTGCCGCCTTGATGGTTTCATAAATCGTCATAGAAAACCTCCGTTCATAGTATTCAGAAAGTACGAAACACCCGCCGTGATTGGCAGGTGTTTCGCTCTTTCTACTATGGTTATGCCGGATTTTTCAAAAAACAGGCTAATCGGAGGACAACCTCATTTCAAAAAACAGGACAACTATTCGGAGGATGTAGATTTCTTCACATTTGCATGGTATAATGAAAGAAATAAAAAACAGGACAGGAGGGCAAGCATGAACCAAGAACTGATGACATTGGATTTCTGGCAGGATACCGTCATATATGAGGACAAAATATATCCTATCGGCACGCTGGCCTGTGATGCGCTGAATGTTCCTGCGGATACCATTGCAAAGATGAATGAACAATGTGAGAAAATCAATCTGCTGCTTGGAACGTTAAACGCCGGTCAGGATGCGTCTGCACTCTGTCCTATGGCAAGGGAAGCTGCTCTGACGATGCTTGGTATTCTCAGTCAAACGCCGCCGTTCTCCTATATGAATATCCCAAAACACAGAGAGCGGATTGAAAAAGTCTTTACTGCGGACAATGCACGAAAATATGTTGAGTTCGCCATAAAAGCCGCAGCCAATTCCTTGCAGCTTGAAGAAGTCCCGAACTATGCCGATGCAATCATGCTTCAACGCTATACTGCTGTGTTTGGGCATCTGGCTTACTCCCTTGAGGAATACCAAAAGGCGATGCTTGATTTTGCAGAACAATCGGACGAAAACGAAGCAGACCGCACCGCAGAGGGCTTTGCGAAAATGTTCGGCACCTATTTCCCGCCGGAGTTCTCCATCACAGAGGGCAATGCCTGGATGTCTACCCTGAACAATTCCGTCCAATATGTATCTGTCATTCGTCCCGGCGAAAAAGTTGCAAAACTGGTCAAGCGGATGCACTATGTTTCCTTTGTGGGGATGTTTCGGTCTGATCTTTTTGAGGGCTTGTGTGTTGGCCATGCACCGAAAAAATGCAAAATCTGCGGCAAGTGGTTTCTGACAACCAATGCAAGGCATACCAAATACTGTGGTGGCTATGCTCCGGGCGACAAGCTGCACCGCACCTGTCGGCAGATCGGCAACTTGAAAGGCAGAGAACAACGGGAGCTTGCGGACGATCACCCGGTGAAACAGATTTATGAGAAGCGGCTGAATACCATAAACCGCTATGTGAAGCGTGGCACTCTGGACGCTGATCTTGCGGAGGTTATGAAGAAGCTGGCAAAAGACAAGCTGCTCCGGGCGCTGAGCAATGTTGCCTATGCCAAAGGTGATTACGAAAAAGAGATGGGACAGGCGGCTTTGAAGAAAGAAGCAAAATTACGGACGAAATGAGGAATATGTAATGGCACAGAAATATGATTTAACTGATATTGGGAATGTGCTTAGCCGGGTTATGGACAATCCTATGACCAAAATAATCCGTTCTGGCTCTATTGGTGTGTTGGGCGTAGTAAACCCAGTTGCGGGAATTGTAGGCGGAATAGGAAATGATCTTCTATCTGAATACAATACCTTCAAACTCGGCCATCTACTGAACGGTCTTGCATCTGGCTTTAATCTCGAAAGAAGATTGAATGAGCTTTACAACTATGTAAACTCCAGCCCGGAAAAGGCTATTATCGTAGCCAATCTGTTCAAACAAACCATAAATGCAGAATGCCCAAAGGTTTGCGTTATTTATGGTCTAATTCTTGCAAACCATTTAGAAACACTTACAGAATTCACGCACGAAGAATTGATTGTCTGTAAAGCTTTGGAAAACGCTACGGATTATGATCTGAAGAATTTCAAAGAAATAATGGAGAACTATCTTAAGCCAACATCAAATGGAAGAAGAATTGTATTTCCAAAAGACTTTGCAGATATTGCTGCTTTCACCACCACATGCGATTGGTGTGTATATAATAGACTCTTTGTTTCCCGCACAGCAGAGTGGGGTGAAATGGAAGAAGGCGTTTTGGATATAAGCACGTACTATTACGAGGCAAATCCTGCATCTGTTCTTCTGGATAATATAAATGCTGCAAGACAAACCTGGAATTATGGTTAATTATTCCCACTGATTACTTAGAAGGAAGGTGCGCTATGCTGAATGATTTTACATGGAATATGAACGGATACATACCGAAACACCAAGTTAATCCGCACGGTGACGGCATCATTCCTTATGCGGCAGAGCGCATCTTCCAACTGGAACCGGAGCCTCCAGCGGTGGGCAATCTGAACGAATATATCCTGTCTGCCTTGCAGGAAAAGAATTTGATATATTTCTCATTCTTCCTACACCACTACGAGCCGCAACTTAACAAGCGCATCAAAGACTTTCTCGGTGTGGATGGCGGCGATCTGTATGACACAGACCGATTTATAGATATAAAGCTCTCCTGCCGGGAGCAAATGCTCCAAA